>UMCP01073938.1_pt1 | contig 106490 bp, 114 predicted proteins | sample 1964261 | NCBI WGS metagenome assembly UMCP01 (sample SAMEA4835971, study PRJEB28245) | human gut metagenome | biome: gut microbiome; material: fecal sample | place: Denmark | collected 2008
CGAATCATCAGCTTTTTTACAACGCAGGATACCATAGAAACCATTGTGAAAGCGAAAGGCTTTTCCGATTGCCTTTGCTGTATAACCGATATGGGTGTAACCGTTATAGTTCCGAAAAACGAGCTTAACGAAAACACCGTTTTGTCAATATACGATGCCGTAACAACGCACTATGAAATTGCAAGTGACGCAATATCTGTTGTAGGTGCGTGAATATAGTTTACAATCAAAATTTTATGTGATATAATTATCCTGATAATTTATTGTAAAGTTGGGATAATATGTCTGAAGAGATAAATGTAACTTCTCAGGAAGTAACAGAAGAAAATGAAAACGAAGCAGTACAGATTAAACTTACACGCTCCGAACAGCGTGAGCAGGTATTTATGCTTTTATTTTCAAAGTCATTTACAAACACATCTGTCGACAATATGGTGCAGGACAGCTCGGAACTCTTTATGGGCGGAGTAAGCGCACTTGCACAGGCAGAAGTTGAGGGTATTGTATCGGCTAAAGAAGAACTTGACGAGATTATTTCACGCTATCTAAAAAAAGGATGGACTCTTTCAAGAATTTCAAAGCCGTCGCTTGCAATCCTTGAACTTGCAGTGTATGAAATCAAGTATCTTGACAATGTTCCCGCAAGCGTAGCAATCAACGAGGCGGTAGAACTTGCAAAGAAGTACACTATTGACGAGAGCGGATTTGTCAACGGAATATTAGGCTCATTTGTAAGAGATAACGGAGAAAAGTAATGAGCCTTTTTCTTGGTATAGATACCTCTAACTACACAACTTCGGTTGCGGTATATAACAGCGAAAACGGCGAAATGCTGCAGCGAAAGCAGCTTTTGCCCGTAAAACAGGGACAGCTCGGCTTAAGACAGAGCGATGCGGTTTTTCATCACACACAACAGCTTCACACTCTTATTGAGGACATTGCAAAGGAAGTTGACTTGTCGGGTGTGTCTGCATTAGGCGTATCAACACGCCCCCGTCCGGTTGACGGCTCATATATGCCGTGCTTTACGGTTGGAGAAAACACAGCAAGAATTATATCGGCAGTAATAAAAAAGCCTCTCCTGACATTTTCACATCAGGAGGGGCATATTGCCGCAGCACTGTTTTCAGCCGCAAGAGAAGATTTGTTTGAAAAAGAATTTTTAGCATTTCATATAAGCGGAGGCACAACGGAGGCGGTGCTCGCAAAGGGCAGTACAAGCTCGTTTGCCGTTAAAGAGGCTGCAAAAACACTTGACTTAAATGCCGGACAGGCAGTTGACAGAGTGGGGCTTATGCTCGGTTTAAAATTTCCGTGCGGTCCGCAGCTTGAACAGCTTGCGCTTAATAATACAGAAAAATTCAAAGTTCGTCCTACTCTCAAGGGCGCCGATTGCTGTTTGAGCGGACTTGAAAATCAGTGTAAAAAAATGCTTGATAACGGCGAAAGCAAAGAAAAAATCGCTGCTTTTTGCCTTGCTTTTATTCAGGCTACGCTTGAAAAAATGACTGAAAAATTGCTCGAGCAATACGGCAATTTGCCTGTGATTTTTGCGGGCGGAGTAATGTCAAATTCCATTATAAGAAATGCTCTGACCGAGAAATTCGGCGCTACATTTGCAAAACCCGAATATTCCGCCGATAACGCAGCGGGTATTGCGTATTTGGCATATAAGAAATATACGGAAATCTAAGACGATTATAAGTGTAAAAATATTAAAATACTTCATCAGCGGGAGGTAAAGAGATGTATTCACCGCAGATTCAAAAGCCGAGAGTGCTTTCTGTTTCACAAATAAATTTTTATATAAAGTCAATTATCGAGAATGACGGCAGTTTGCAGTTTGTGCTTGTAACGGGTGAAATCTCTAATCTTACCGTGCACCAACGCAGCGGTCATATTTACCTTTCACTTAAAGACAGCAATTCAGTTATAAGTGCCGTTATGTTTGCAGGCAACGCAAGACGACTTAAGTTCCGCCTTGAAAACGGAATGAAAGTAATTTGTCGAGGCAGAATTTCTGTATATGAGCCGAGCGGCAGGTATCAGCTTTATATTGAAGATATGCAGCCAGACGGTGTGGGTGCGCTTACGCTTGCTTTTGAACAGCTTAAAAAGAGCCTTGCTCAAAAAGGACTGTTTGACAACGCGCATAAAAAGCCGCTGCCGAAATTTCCTAAAACAATCGGCGTCATAACTTCTCCCACGGGTGCGGCGGTTCAGGATATAACGAATATTATCAGACGAAGATTTCCGAGTGCGGATATAGTGCTCGCACCTGTGCTTGTTCAGGGAGAGAGTGCGCCCGAGCAGCTTGTGCGTGCCGTAAATAAATTCAGTGCAAGCAAGATTGCCGATGTGGTTATCATAGGCAGAGGCGGCGGTTCTGCCGAAGACTTATGGGCGTTTAATGACGAACAACTTGCATATGCGGTCTATAATTGCGAAACTCCCATAATTTCGGGTGTGGGACACGAAACAGATTTTACTGTCTGTGACTTTGTCGCCGATGTTCGTGCCTCTACTCCGTCTGCCGCGGCAGAACTTGCCGTACCCGACAGGCAGGAGCTTATGTCTTACTATTTTAAGCAAAAGCAATATATATCAGCTATGCTTGACAGAAAGATAAAAACGGCGCAGTTAAGACTTGAAAATCAGCAGAGAAGAATATCTGCATCATCGCCGAAGCTCAAAGCGGAACAGCTTGAAAAACAGCTTTCGGCAAAGAGCGAAAAGCTGACACGGTTTATGAATATTTATATTTCTAATAAAGAAAATAAACTTATTGCCGCAAAGGGCAAACTTGACGGTTTGAATCCGCTTAATGTATTGAATCGTGGTTATGCAATAGCCGAAAAGGACGAAAAAATCATTACCTCATCAAAACAGCTTAAAGACGGCGACGATTTCACTGTTATTTTGAGTGACGGTAAAATAAACGCAAAGGTATGTGGTGAATAACTATGGCTTTTACACATCTTCATAATCATACCGAATACAGCTTGCTTGACGGAGCAAGCAGAATAAACAAACTTGTGGAATCGGCAAAGGAAAAGGGACAAACCGCTCTTGCCATTACCGACCACGGTGTAATGTACGGCGTCATTGACTTTTACCGAGCCTGTAAAAAGCAGGGGATAAAGCCTGTTATCGGCTGTGAAGTTTATGTTGCGCCGCACTCTCGTTTTGACAAAACTTCGGCGTATGAAAAATATTATCATATGGTGCTGCTTTGCGAAAATAACGAGGGCTATCAAAATTTAATTAAACTTGTTTCAAAAGGCTTTACCGAGGGCTTTTATTCAAAGCCGAGAATTGACGATGAGCTTTTGAAAGAATATCACAAGGGTCTAATCTGCCTTTCTGCCTGTCTTGCCGGTGAAATTCCGCAAAATTTGCTTGACGGAAACTATGACGGAGCAAAGCAGAAGGCTCTTTTTTATCAATCGCTTTTCGGTAAGGATAACTTTTTTATAGAACTTCAGGACCATGGCATAGAGGAGCAAAAACGAATTAATCCGCTGCTTATTCGCATTGCCGAAGAAATCGGCGCCGAACTTGTGGTTACAAACGACAGCCATTATATAGATAAAAAGGACAGCTTTACGCACAGTATTTTGCTTTGTATCCAGACCAATAAGACGGTAAATGATGTGGACAGAATGGAGTTTAAAACGAGCGAGTTTTACCTTAAAACAGAGGAAGAAATGCGCTCACTCTTTCCAAATCTGCCGCAGGCATATGATAATACACAGAAAATTGCCGACCGCTGTAATGTTGAGTTTGAGTTCGGCGTGCGTAAACTGCCACGATTTGATGTGCCGAATAACGAAGATCATTACGAGTATTTTCGCCGAAAATGCTATGAGGGTCTTTACAGACATTACGGAGAAAATCCCGATAAGTCTTTGATTGACCGACTTGAATACGAACTTGCAACTGTTTCAAAAATGGGTTTTGTCGATTATTACCTTATCGTAAATGATTTTGTACAGTATGCAAAGAGTGAAAAAATCCCTGTCGGACCCGGCAGAGGTTCGGGTGCAGGTTCGCTTTGCGCCTATTGCATAGGAATTACAGCGATAGATCCGATCAAGTATAATCTTCTTTTTGAAAGATTTTTAAACCCTGAGCGTGTAAGTATGCCCGACTTTGATGTCGATTTCTGTACCGAGCGCCGAGGAGAAGTAATTGACTATGTAGTGCGTAAATACGGCACGGACAGAGTTGCGCAGATTATATCATTCGGTACTATGGCGGCAAGAGGCGCTATAAGAGATGTCGGCAGAGTGCTTGCAATTCCGTATGCCACGGTTGACTCGGTTGCCAAACTTGTACCTATGGAATTAAAGGTTACTATAGATTCCGCACTCAAGGCAAGTCCCGAATTAAGACATCGCTATGAAGAGGACGAACAGACAAAGAAATTGCTTGACATTGCAAAGAGCATTGAGGGAATGCCAAGACACGCTACAATGCACGCCGCAGGTGTAGTAATTACCGACCGTCCCGTATCTGATTATGTTCCGCTTTCAAAAAATGATGACAATGTGGTAACACAGTTTACCATGACCACACTTGAGGAGCTCGGTTTGCTCAAAATGGACTTTCTCGGACTTCGCAATCTTACGGTAATTGACTATGCGGATAAACAGATACGAAAAAATCATCCCGAGTACAATCCCGATAATATAAACGATAAAGACGAAAAAGTTTTTGCTATGATTTCTCAAGGCAATACGGAGGGTGTGTTTCAGTTTGAAAGCCAGGGTATGAAAAATGTTCTTATGCGACTAAAGCCCGATTCGATCGAGGATTTAATCGCCGTGGTTTCGCTTTATCGACCCGGACCTATGGACAGTATTCCCCGTTACATCGACTGCCGCCACAATCCATCGCACATTACCTATAAGCACCCGTTATTAAAGCCTATACTTGAGGTTACCTACGGCTGTATTGTCTATCAGGAACAGGTAATGCAGATTTTAAGAGTGCTTGCAGGTTTCAGTCTTGGCAGAGCGGATATTGTTCGCCGTGCCATGAGTAAAAAGAAAGCCGCAGAAATGGCAAAGCAAAGAGAGATTTTTCTTCACGGCATTACAGATGAAAACGGCAAAGTAATTGTTGACGGTTGTATTCGCAGAGGTATTGACGAGAAAATCGCCAATTCAATTTATGATGAGATCGAAAGTTTTGCTTCTTACGCTTTCAATAAGTCACACGCAGCGGCATATTCTATGATTTCATACAAAACCGCATATTTAAAATGTCATTATCCGCAGGAGTATATGGCGGCATTGCTCACAAGTGTGCTTGATAACCAAAACAAACTTGCAGCATATATAGGCGAATGTCAGCGGCTCGGAATAAAAGTTTTGCCTCCGAGTGTAAACGAAAGCGATCTCGGATTTACTGTCAGCGGTAACAATATACGCTATGGATTGCGTGCAATCAAAAATCTCGGCAGAGCTTTTATTGATCAGATAATTAAAGAGCGCAGATTAAAGCCTTATACAAGCCTTTACGATTTTTGTAAAAGACTTTGCGGCAAAAATATGAACAGCCGTGCTATAGAAAGTCTTATAAAGTGCGGTGCGCTTGACGGACTTGGCGCTAACCGCAGACAACTGCTTGCAATAAGCAAAACCGTGCTTGACGATGTTGAATATGAGGCTAAAAAGAATCAAGGCGGACAACTTTCGTTTTTTGATATGGGTGACGACAGTACAAAGGCTACATCAGAACCCCAACTGCCTGATTTGAAAGAATTTTCGACTGATGAGCTTTTGAGAATGGAAAAGGAAATAGCAGGCATATATCTAAGCGGCCACCCTGCCGATAATTACAGCCTTTATTCCGAGAGAATGAAAGCCGACAGAATAGGCAAAATTATAAATGACGAAACAGGACGCTATCCCGACGGCAAGAAAGTGCTGATTGTAGGTATTATTTCCAAAGTGAAAACTCAACTTACCAAAAGCAACAAACTTATGGCTTTTATAAATGTAGAAGATAAGTACGGCATAATGGAAGCGGTTGTTTTTCCGAATGTGTATGAAAAAAGCACTATTCTTTTAAATGAAAACATACCCGTTATTATAAAAGGCACATTGAATTTTAAAGAAAACGAAGAACCGAAAATAATTTGCGATAGCATTGCAAAAGCCTTTAATAATGAGGAATGTAAAAATATGTCTGCCGCAAATTACGAACAAAACAGGGCAGCGACAGAACATAAAAGCGCATATCAAAAGCCTTATGTACCGCAGGCACTTTATTTGAGAATTGATGACCTTAATACGGATATGTACCGTCGAGCAAAGAGAGTTACGGATATTTTCGACGGCAGAACACCTATTATTTTTTATCTTACCGATTCAAAACGCAAGGTAAAAGCCCCTGCAAATATGTGGGTGAGCCTTAATGATGTTATGATAAAAGAGCTTAAACATCAGCTTGGTGATGAAAATGTAGCGGTAAAATAAACAAATTCTTTATAAAATCACTATCGAAAACATATAAATTCACCTTTTAGCTATTGCAAAATTCGTTTAATAGGTATATAATACTATATATGATATTCACTTTAACGCATAAAAACTTTAAAGCATATGTTTGTTTAAGTACTAAAGTGAAAACGGGAGGACGAATTTTTATGAAAATGACAAAAAGAATTTTGGCAACCGCAACAGCAGCGCTTACAGTAACAGCTGCACTCGCAGGCTGTACAGGCGGTACTTCATCAACAACTTCAACAGCTGCTCCTTCACAGGCAGATGCAAACAAAGTATATAATATCGGTATTTGTCAGCTTGTTCAGCATGAGGCTCTTGACGCCGCAACTAAGGGCTTTAAAGACACTCTTACTGAAAAACTCGGCGCAGACAAGGTTAAGTTTGACGAGCAGAACGCACAGGGCGATTCGGCTACTTGCGCTACAATCTGTAACCAGTTTGTTTCTTCAAATTATGACCTTATTCTCGGTAACGGTACTGCGGCTCTTCAGGCTGCATACACGGCAACACCGTCTATTCCTATTCTCGGTACTTCGATTACAGACTACGGCACAGCTCTTGATATGGCAGAGTGGACAGGCGTTTCGGGTATGAATGTATCCGGTACAACAGACCTTGCTCCGCTTGACAAGCAGGCTGATATGCTCAAGGAACTTTTCCCTGACGCTAAAACAATCGGTATTCTCTATTGCTCGGCAGAGGCTAACTCAAAATATCAGAGCGATACAATCACACCTTTCTTTGAGAGTGCGGGCTACACTGTAAAGACATATTCATTTGCTGATTCAAACGATGTTGCGGCTGTAGCAAAGACAGCTTGTGACGAAAACGATGTTCTTTACATTCCTACAGATAACACAGCGGCTTCAAATACAGGTATTATCGACAATACTGCTACAGCTGCAAAAACTCCTATCATCGCAGGTGAAGAGGGTATTTGTAAGGGCTGCGGTGTTGCAACACTTTCTATCAGCTACTATGAACTTGGTCAGAAAACAGGCGAGATGGCTTATGATATTCTTGTAAACGGTGCCGATATAACTTCTTTAAAAGTTGAGTCAGCTCCTAATGTTACCAAGAAATATGTAAAGAGCCGTTGCGATGCTTACGGAATTACAATTCCTGACGATTACGAGGCTATTGAGGAGTAATAATCCTTAATTTATAAATTAAAAAACGGTGGGGTGCCGTGAAAGCGACACCCCAATCTTTTATGTATTGGTGGTTTTTATGGAATTTTTAGCAGAATACTTCGGTTCTCTTAATCCTGCAAACTTTCTTGCGGCTTTGCCGGGTAATATTGCGCAGGGTATTATCTGGGGACTTATGGGTCTTGGTGTTTTTATTACCTACAAACTTTTGAATTTTGCCGACCTTAGCGTTGACGGTTCTTTTGCAACAGGCGGTGCGGTTACCGCTGTTATGCTTATTAACGGCTGTTCTGTATGGGTAGCGCTTATAGTTGCTATTCTTGCGGGCATTGCGGCAGGTCTTATAACGGGACTTTTACATACTTTGCTCGGTATTCCAGATATTCTTGCAGGTATTCTTACGCAGATTGCGCTTTATTCAATCAACTTGAACATTATGGGAAGGTCAAATCTTCCTATCAGCTACAGAAACTATGCGCTTGTAATTTCCGCAAGCGATATTAATTTATCAATTATCATCGCCCTCGGAATTGCGGCTATTGTTATTGCGGCTATGTATTGGTATTTCGGAACAGAACAGGGCTCTACAATCCGTTCAACAGGTTCAAACCCTGCTATGAGTAAGGCACAGGGCATTAATATCAATGTCGCAAAAGTAATTGCACTTGCACTTTCAAACGGTCTTGTTGCTCTTGCAGGCTCACTTTTTGCACAGTATCAGGGTTTTGCAGACATCAATATGGGCAGAGGCGCTATCGTAATCGGTCTTGCCGCAGTTATTATCGGTGAAGTCCTCGGCGAGGCTATCTTCCGTAAGCGTATGAACTTTGTTGTAAAAATGCTCTTCGTTATTGTGGGCGGTATTCTTTATTATATTGCAATGGGTATTGTTCTTTGGCTCAAGATGCCGACAGACGATACAAAGCTCTTCACAGCAATTATAGTTGCAATCTTCCTTGCAGTACCTTATTTACAAAAGAAGAGTAAAACCTCCTTTAAAAAGGTAGCTAAAATGAATTTAAAGGCTAACAAGGCAAACGGAGGCAGTGACAATGCTTGATATTATTAATATTCACAAAACCTTTAATAAAGGCACAATAAATGAGAAGGTCGCACTTGACGGTGTAACACTTCACTTAAACGAAGGCGATTTCTGTACAATAATCGGCGGCAACGGTGCGGGTAAGTCAACTACACTTAATGCCGTTGCCGGTGTATGGCCTGTTGACAGCGGTCAGATTCTTATTGACGGCGTAGATGTAACGGGACTTCCCGAGCATAAAAGGGCAAAGTATCTCGGCAGAGTTTTCCAAGACCCTATGACAGGTACTGTTGCCGATATGGAAATTTTGGAAAACCTTGCTCTTGCGGCAAGAAGAGGCAAGAAAAGAGGTCTTAGCTGGGGCGTTAAGAAATCCGAAAAAGAAGAATACAGAACACTTTTAAAGCAGTTTGAACTCGGTCTTGAGGACAGAATGACATCAAAGGTAGGTCTTCTTTCGGGCGGACAGCGTCAGGCAATCACCCTTTTAATGGCTACAATCAATAAGCCTAAACTTTTGCTTCTTGACGAGCATACAGCGGCGCTTGACCCTAAGACTGCGGCAAAGGTGCTTGAACTGAGCGATAAGATTATTGCCGAAAATAACCTTACAGCCCTTATGGTTACACATAATATGCACGATGCGATTGTGCACGGTAACCGCCTTATTATGATGGGCAACGGAAAGGTTATACTTGATATTTCAGGTGAAGAAAAGAAAAAACTCACCGTTGACGACCTCTTGCAGAAGTTTGAAAAGGCGAGCGGTTCTAAACTTGAAAATGACAGAATGCTTTTGAGCAAAGGCGAAGAATAAGATTTTGCTTTTGTCAAATTTGATTAAAATTTTATTTCACAGCAACGGGGCTGTTTCATCTTCACAAATGAAACAGCCTTTTTGTAAATACTTTATAATTTTCATCATTTTTTAATTTTTATGTAACTATTTTGCGATACAAGAATTGTAATTGTCGAAATTAATAAAAAAATATATTATAATTCCTTTATGTAAATTAGAATACTCCGAAATCTTGTAAAATATGATGTTGAAGATAAGTGACTGAGGTGATAAGGTTATGAAAAAAGCTTTAATTATTTCTCACTCTGTGCAAAGTGCCGAGGCTCTTTCACAGCTGCTTAAAATTGAGTATTTTACGCAGATTTCTATTGCTGATAATTCTAAAACAGCAAAAAAACTTGTTGAGAACGATGAGTTTGACCTTATCTGTATTAATGCACCTCTTGCAGAGGAAAGCGGTATTGAGCTTTCCATGCATTTTGCGAGAGTAACCCGTTCAAGCGTGGTTATTATTGTTCCTCAAAAAAACGCAGACGATGTAAACGATGCTTTGACCGAGCACGGTGTGCTTGTTATAGCCAAACCTATTAATAAGCATTTGTTTCATCACTATTTGCAGTTTACGGAATGTTTCAGAATGAGAATGTTGACCGTAAACGAGGAAAATGAAAAGCTCCGCCATATTGTGGAGGATATGAAGATAATAAACAGAGCCAAGCTTCTGCTTATTACCTGCCTTAATATGACAGAACAGGAAGCACATCGCTACCTTGAAAAACAGGCGATGGATATGAGAATGAGCAAAATGCAGATTGCAATGCAGGTTATTAAAACTTACGAAAACTAATTATGCAAAATTTCTGAAAGGAATGTGTATTTATGAGCCGTAAAGCATATTTGATACTTGAAAACGGAACTGTTTTTGAGGGCAAATCATTTGGTGCAGAAAAAGAAACTATGGGAGAATTGGTTTTTACTACAGCTATGACCGGTTATCTTGAAACACTCACCGACCCTTCTTATTACGGTCAGGTGGTTATTCAGACTTTCCCTTTAATCGGTAACTATGGTGTAATTCCCTCTGATTTCGAGAGCAAAGTGCCCTCACTTAGAGGTTATATTGTAAGAGAATGGTGCCAAGCTCCCTCTAACTTCCGTTGCGAGGGCGATCTTGACACCTTTTTAAAAGAGTCCGATATTCCGGGCATCTACGGACTCGACACCAGAGCGCTTACAAGAATTGTTCGTGAGTATGGTGTGCTTAACTGCAAAATCGCTTATTCGGGCGAAGTTACCGAAGAAGAGCTTGCAGAGATTAAGGCTTATAAAATCGAACAGGCTGTAGAGAGCACAACAATCAGCGAAAAAGAAGAATTCAAAGCTGAAAACGGCGACCTCAATGTTGTTCTTATGGATTTCGGTGCAAAGCACAACATAGGCAGAGAGCTTGTTAAGCGTGGCTGCAATGTTACGGTAGTACCTGCTCATACAACAGCAGAGCAGATTAAAGCTATGAATCCTGACGGCATTATGCTTTCAAACGGTCCGGGAGATCCATCGGACAACACTGCAATTATTGCCGAGCTTAAAAAGCTTTGCGAATATAAAATTCCTACATTCGGTATCTGCTTAGGACATCAGCTTTTGGCACTTAGCCAGGGCGCTAAGACAGAAAAACTTAAATACGGCCACAGAGGAGCTAACCAACCTGCAAAAGAGGTAGAAACAGGCAGAGTTTACATTACTTCACAGAACCACGGCTATGCTGTTGTAAGCGACAGTATGCCTGAAAATGCTGTAGAGAGTTTTGTAAACGGCAATGATGATACTTGTGAGGGTGTTAAGTATACAAATATGCCTGCTTTCTCTGTTCAGTTCCACCCGGAGGCTTGCGGCGGTCCGCACGACACAGCGTTTTTGTTTGACCGTTTCATTGATTTGATGAAAAACAACAAATAAAACTATCCATAATTTATATACGAATTTGATTTTTAAATAAGGATAAGGAATGATTTTATGCCACTTAAAAGCAACATTAAAAGAGTTATGGTAATCGGTTCGGGTCCGATTGTAATCGGTCAGGCTGCTGAATTTGACTACGCAGGCACACAGGCTTGCCGTGCGCTTAAGGAAGAGGGACTTGAGGTTATTCTCGTAAACTCTAACCCTGCTACCATTATGACAGATAATGCAATGGCTGATAAAATTTATATCGAGCCGCTTACACTTGAAACAGTTAAAAGAATTATTAAAAAAGAGCGTCCCGACAGCCTTCTTTCCACACTCGGCGGTCAGACAGGTCTTACACTTTCTATGCAACTTGCAAAGGAAGGTTTCCTCGATAAATACGGAGTTCAGCTCCTCGGCGCTAATCCCGAAACAATTGACAAGGCAGAGGACAGACAGATGTTCAAGGACACAATGCTTGAAATCGGACAGCCTGTTATTCCGTCACTCGTTGTAAACGATGTTGAGTCTGCCGTAAAATTTGCCGATGAAATCGGCTACCCTGTAATTATCCGTCCTGCATTTACACTCGGCGGTACAGGCGGCGGTATCGTAAATGATGAGGAAGAATTAAGAGAGATTACTTCAAACGGTCTTGAGCTTTCACCGATTACACAGGTTCTTGTAGAGAAATGTATTTCGGGTTGGAAAGAAATAGAGTTTGAGGTAATGCGTGACAGCGAAGGCAATGTTATTACTGTCTGCTCAATGGAGAACTTTGACCCTGTCGGCGTACATACAGGCGACAGTATCGTTATTGCTCCTACCGTTACTCTTGCAGATAAAGAGTATCAGATGCTCAGAAGTGCGGCGCTCGATATTATCTCTGCCTTAAAGGTAGAGGGTGGCTGTAACTGCCAGTTCGCACTTAATCCGGAAACATTTGATTATGCCGTAATCGAGGTAAACCCAAGAGTTTCCCGTTCATCTGCTCTTGCGTCAAAGGCAACAGGTTATCCTATTGCAAAGGTAGCGGCTAAAATTGCTATCGGCTACACACTTAATGAAATCAAGAATGCCGTAACGGGTACAACATACGCTTGCTTTGAGCCTGCTCTCGACTATGTTGTAGTTAAATTCCCAAAATGGCCGTTCGATAAATTTGTATATGCAAACCGCACACTCGGTACTCAGATGAAAGCAACAGGCGAGGTTATGGCTATTGCTCCTACATTTGAGCAGGCTATTATGAAAGCTGTAAGAGGTGCAGAGATTTCTCACGATACACTCGATGATAAGGAATTCGCTCAACTTTCAAATGCGTCTGTTTACGACAGATTAAGCGTTTGCGATGATAAGAGAATTTTCTGCGTATATGAGGCACTCAAGAGAGGCATTACTGTAGAGCAGATTCACGAAGTTACACTTATTGACGAGTGGTTCTTGGAGAAACTCAAGAATATCATTGCTGTTGAGAATGAGCTTAAAAACAGCGAGCTTACAGATGACCTCTACTACAGAGCAAAGAAAATGGGATTCCTCAACAGAACTATTGAGGCTGTTACAGGTAAGAAATGCGAAAAGAACCTTTTGCCTGTATATAAAATGGTTGATACCTGCGCCGCTGAATTTGAGGCACAGACACCTTACTTCTACTCAACCTTTGATAAGGAAAACGAGGCAGAAGAGTTTATTAAAAATAATAAATCAGATAAAAAGACAGTTATCGTATTCGGTTCAGGCCCTATCAGAATCGGTCAGGGTATCGAATTTGACTATGCGTCGGTTCACTGCGTATGGGCACTTAAAAAGGCAGGCTATGATGTTGTTATCGTAAACAACAACCCTGAAACCGTATCTACCGACTTCGACACTGCCGACAGACTTTACTTTGAGCCGCTTACAACAGAAGATGTTATGGGTATCATCAATACAGAAAAGCCATACGGTGTTGTAGTAGCATTCGGCGGTCAGACAGCTATCAAACTTACAAAGCATATGAGCGACTGCGGTGTTAATATTCTCGGTACTTCATATGATGCCATTGATATGGCAGAGGACAGAGAGCGTTTTGACGAACTCCTTGAGAAATACCACATTAAGCGTCCGAGAGGCGTAACGGTTATGACAACCGATGAGGCTCTTGAGGTTGCCGAAACAATCGGCTATCCTGTACTTCTCCGTCCGTCTTATGTACTTGGCGGTCAGAATATGATTATCGCATTTAACGAGGCTGATGTTAAGGAGTATATGGCTATTATTCTTGCACAGAATATAGAGAACCCAATCCTTATTGATAAATACTTACAGGGTACAGAGCTTGAAGTTGACGCTATATGTGACGGTGAGGATATTCTCATTCCGGGTATTATGGAGCATATTGAGAGAGCCGGTATCCATTCCGGTGACTCAATCGCTGTATATCCTGCTTGGAATATTTCTGACAAGATGACACAGACAATCATTGAAAGTTCTAAGAACCTTGCTATTGAGTTACAGACAAAGGGTCTTGTAAATATTCAGTACCTTATCTATAACGATGAGCTTTATGTAATTGAGGTAAATCCCCGTTCATCAAGAACAATTCCTTATATCAGTAAGGTTACAGGCGTACCTATGGTTGACCTAGCTACAAGAGCAATGCTCGGCGAAAAGCTCAAGGATATGGGTTACGGCACAGGTCTTTACAGAAAGAGCCCTTACATTGCAGTAAAAGTTCCGGTATTCAGCTTTGAAAAACTTATCAATGTTGATAACCACCTCGGACCTGAAATGAAGTCAACAGGTGAAGTTCTCGGTGTTGCAGGCACTCTTGAAGAGGCTCTTTATAAGGGACTTATCGGTGCAGGTTACAAGATGAAGAAAAACGGCGGTGTATTTATTACTGTTCGTAATTCCGATAAGGCAGAAATCGGCGAAATTGCCAAGAAGTATTATGACCTCGGCTTTAAGATTTATGCTACAGAGGGTACAGCAGCCGTACTTAAGAAATACGGTATTGACGCTGTTGCCGTAAAGAAGATTCACGAGTGCAAGACAGACAACACACTCACACTTATTGAGTCGGGTAAGATTCAGTATGTAATTTCAACTTCCGCAAAGGGCAGAATTCCGTCAAGAGATTCTGTTAAAATCCGCAGAAAGACAGTTGAGAGAAACATTCCTTGTCTTACAGCTCTTGATACCGCAAACGCACTTGCGGATTGCCTTAAGAGCCATTATTCACAGCACAGTACAGAGCTTATAGATATTAACCATATGAGGGATGAAAAAGAAATGCTTAAATTTACAAAGATGCAGGGCATCGGTAATGACTATATTTATTTCAGCACTTTTGATCAGGAAATCAACAATCCGGAGGCTCTCTCTGTAAGACTTTCAGACAGACACTTCGGTATCGGCGGCGATGGTATTATTCTTGTTTGCCCATCTAAGGTTGCTGACGCTAAGATGAAGATGTACAACCTTGACGGTTCAGAGGGTAAGATGTGCGGTAACGGTATCCGTTGCGTGGGTAAGTTCCTCTATGACCACGGTATGGTTGATTACAAGGAGAAAGACGAAATCACAATTGAAACCCTTTCAGGTATCAAGAGCCTTAAGGCTTACACAACCAACGGTGAGGTAACAAGCCTTAGAGTAGATATGGGCAAGGCAATTCTTGATCCAAAGGAAATCCCTGTTGCTATGAATAAGGAAAAGATTGTAAACGAGCCCGTTACAATCGGCGACAAGGAATACAACATTACCTGCGTATCTATGGGTAATCCACACTGCGTTGTATTTATGGATGACATTGACAATCTTGACATTGAAAAGATTGGTCCTATGTTTGAAAACGATAAACTCTTCCCGGAGAGAGTTAATACAGAATTTGTTACAGTTCTTGACGACCATACAATCAAGATGAGAGTATGGGAGAGAGGTTCAGGCGAAACATGGGCTTGCGGTACAGGCGCTTGTGCGGTAGCTGTTGCGGCTTGTGAAAACGGCTTCTGCAAAAAGGGCGACGATATTAAAATCAAGCTCAAGGGCGGTGACCTTGTCATCAATTACACAGACGAAACCGTATATATGACAGGTAACGCCGAAAAAGTATTTGAAGGAGAGATTGAGGTATAATTTATGGCTAATCATACTGAAAAAAAAGCTAAAAAATATATATTTGTAACAGGCGGCGTAGTATCCGGTCTTGGTAAGGGTATTACAGCAGCTTCTCTCGGCAGACTCCTTAAGGCAAGAGGCCTTAAGGTAGTCGCTCAAAAACTTGATCCGTACATCAATGTTGACCCGGGTACAATGAGCCCGTATCAGCACGGCGAGGTTTATGTAACTGAGGACGGCGCAGAAACCGACCTCGACCTCGGTCACTATGAGCGTTTTATTGACGAAGACCTCAACAAGTATTCAAATCTTACAACAGGTAAGGTTTATTCAAATGTACTTGAAAAAGAGCGTCACGGCGATTACCTCGGCAAAACAGTACAGGTAATCCCACACATTACAAATGAAATTAAGTCTTTTATTTACAATGTAGGTGAAAAGACTGACGCCGATATTGTAATTACAGAAATCGGCGGTACAGTAGGCGACATTGAAAGCCAGCCTTTCCTTGAGTCAATCCGTCAGGTTTCGCTTGAAGTCGGCAGAGAAAACAGTATTTTCATTCATGTTACACTTGTTCCGTACATTAAGGGCAGTGAAGAGCATAAATCAAAGCCGACACAGCATTCGGTTAAGGAACTCCGTTCACTCGGTATCAACCCTGATATTATTGTTCTTCGTTGTGACGAACCGCTTGAAGAGAGTATCTTTAAGAAAATTGCTTTGTTCTGTAATGTAAAGCCTGACTGTGTAATTGAGAACATTACACTTCCGACTCTTTATCAGGCACCGCTTATGCTTGAAGAGAGCAACTTCTCAAATGTAGTTTGCCGTGAACTTAACATAGCTACAGACAAAACACCTGACCTTACAGAGTGGAAAGAAATGCTCGAAAGAATCAATAACCGTTCAAAGAAATGCAAAATTGCTCTTTGCGGTAAATATGTTGCACTTCACGACGCATACCTTTCAGTAGCCGAGGCACTTCGTCACGCAGGTTACGAAAATTCCGCTGATGTTGAAATCAAGTGGGTTGACTGTGAGCTTATCACAAAGTATTCGGCAGATGAGCTTTTAGGCGATGTTGACGGTATTCTTGTTCCGGGCGGCTTTGGCAACAGAGGTGTTGAAGGCAAGGTAATGGCTGCCAAATATGCTCGTGAGCACGATATTCCGTACCTCGGTATCTGCCTTGGTATGCAGACAGCAGTAATTGAATTTGCTAAGCATGTACTCGGATATGAGGATGCAAACAGCGGTGAGTTTGCTCCGGAGGGCAAGCACAATGTAATCGACCTTATGCCCGAACAGCTCGGTATTGAAGATATGGGCGGTACAATGCGCCTCGGTGCTTATCCTTGCGTTATCAAGAAAGGCTCAATTATGGAAAGAGCTTACGGTAAGCCTGAAGTACAGGAGCGCCACCGTCATCGTTATGAATTTAATAATGATTACAGAGAAGAAATTGAAAAGGCAGGTATGATTATTACAGGTACATCACCTAACGGTATGCTTGTTGAGGCAGTTGAAATTCCTGCCAATAAGTTCTACATCGGTGTTCAGTATCACCCTGAATTTAAGTCCCGTCCTAACAGAGCACATCCGCTTTTCAGAGAGTTTATTAAGGCTTCGCTTGATAAGTGATTTTGGAATTTTCTTGGTTTTGGCAATTATTTGTCACTAACCTTTTGCCCATATATCAGAAAAGGATTGATAATAATGCAGATTAACAGAAATTTTGACAACCTCGTGCCAAACTATCTTTTTGCAGAGGTTGCATCAAGAACAAATAAGTATATGCAGGAACACCCTGACAAGAAGGTAATTAAGCTCGGTATCGGCGATGTAACACTTCCGCTTGCTCCTGTTGTAATTGAGGCTATGAAGAAAGGTGCGGAAGACCTTGCACATAAGGATACTTTCAAGGGCTATCCCGATTATGAGGGCTATGCATTCCTCAGAGAGGCTATTTCTAACTATTATGCAGGTTTTGGCGTAACAGTAGATGCAAACGAAATCTTTGTGTCCGATGGCGCAAAGTCAGACTGCGGCAACATCGGTGACATTTTCGGCAAGGATAATGTTGTTCTCGTTACCGACCCTGTTTACCCTGTATATGTTGACTCAAACATTATGGCAGGCAGAAAGATTGTTTATGCTAACTCAAACCGTGAGAATAACTTTGCGGCTCTCCCTGATGAGAATGTAAAGGCTGACATCATCTATCTCTGTTCACCTAATAACCCAACAGGTTCAGCCTATACAGCTGACGAGTTAAAGCAGTGGGTTGACTATGCAATCAAGAATGACGCTATCATTCTCTATGATGCAGCATATGAGGCATTTATTACAGAGGATCTCCCTCGTTCAATTTTCGCAATTGAGGGTGCAAGAAAGTGCGCAATTGAGATGTGCTCACTTTCAAAGACAGCAGGCTTTACAGGTACAAGATGTGGCTACACAATCATTCCGAGAGAGCTTGAGCGTGACGGTCACAACATCTACAATACTTGGTATCGCCGTCAGGCAACTAAGTTTAACGGCGTTTCTTGGCCTGTACAGTGTGCAGCTGCCGCTGTATTCAGTGAAGAGGGTCAGAAGCAGATTAAGGAGAATATTTCTTACTACCAGGATAATGCAAAAATTATCTCATCAGCTATGGATGAACTCGGCATTTATTATACAGGCGGTAAGAACTCACCGTATATTTGGCTCAAGTGCCCTAATGATATGGGCAGCTGGGAATTCTTTGACCTCCTTCTTAATGAGGCTAATGTAGTAGGTACTCCGGGTGAGGGCTTTGGTAAGAACGGTGCAGGTTACTTCCGTCTTACTTCATTCGGTGACAGAGAAAACACAATTGAGGCAGTTGAAAGAATTAAGAAGTTACTTTCTAAGTAATTTTATTTCTGCCAAAGTATAGTGATTATTTGAATTTTAAAGGTGCTGTAAAAAAACAGCCCAAATAAAAAATGACTGCATTCTAACCGAAAGGTAGGAATGCAGTCATTTTTCTGTAATGGAATATCTTTGAGTTTGACTTGTCCTTTTTTATAAATATATAAATAAGGGCATCGGACTGTCTGCGTTGACCTTACGCTCTCCAAAAATAGTACGCTTTTATCTTTAATAGGGCTGATTCCTATATGTGTTCCTTGAAATCCTTTACTTTAAAATTCGACTTTGATGTCATCTAAAAAGAGCATAGGTTTCTCTCCTCCGTTGTTTGTCTTGTCAACTACAATTCTGGAGCTTCCTATGCTCTTTTTCAATATTTATTTTTGATTATCCCACATTTTTCCGTGATGAGGGATAAAAAGGAATCAAAATTTTGAAGTTTTGATTCCTTTTTTGCTATTTATTTGTTTTGATGTTTATTTTTATTTAATACTTTCCCTACCACCAAACTGCTCAAAAAAGCCGCAAGCAAAATCCATGGAAGAATTCTTGCGTCGAAGCAGAGTAGGAGAAGTACGGTTACTGCAAGAGGTTTTCGCATTGTAACACCGAGAAGTGCGGCGGTAATTACTGCTGCGCAAAATGCGGTATCAAGTCCCATAATTAGGGCTATACCAAAGCCGATACTCACTCCGCAGAAAATAACGGGGAAGAAATGACCGCCTTTCCACCCTGATTTAATGCAAACATTTGTTATTACAAGTTTTAATAATCCTGAAATTATCAGTATCCACGGCGCAAATTCTCCGATACCGTTATTTATCTCGTTAATGCTGTCTTCACCCGAAAACATTACAAGCGGAAGGTATGTACCGAAAATTCCAAGAATAATTCCGCCGAGTGTGGTGCTTATTATTATTCCTAAACTGCTCTGAATTTTATCAAATAAAATTTTGAGCAGTTTTTCTGATATTATAAATAAAAGTCCAGCTAAAGTGCCGAGAAGTGCAAGAGGAATACCCCATAGTCTTTCAATATTTGTAATGTTGTATTCGCCTATTCTCGGTAATCCCATACTGCCGCCGAAAGCTTGATTCAGTAAAAATATTGTTCCTGTTGCAAACAGCACAGCTACGATATTTGAAATTAATTTGCCTGTGCGTATATCGGTTGCTTTGTCTTGGGTATCTAATTGTTCTTCATTTGCTGCGGCAAGACCGAAAAGCGGTGCATAAAAAATAGCCGTTAATGTGGCGCTCACACCTGTTTGCATAAGTTCGGGTATCTTACTTTGTGCATTTTTCATATGATTGCCTGCCCAGTAACAAAGTCCGACAATAACTCCTGTAAGTCCTGCTTCCGGTCCGATACTGCCGCCGAAAAGCAGTGGAATAAGTGCGGAAATACAAAGCAACAGCACTTTATTGTACGGATAAAATTTATCTCGCTTAACTTTTTTCATTACTTCTTCAAGCTCGTCGGGGACTGCTTTTGAGATTTTTTGATATATTCCAAGAAGTATTCCGCCGATTGTACAAACTGCAAGAGGATAATATGTAAAATTGATATTTGACGGAACAGTTTCCCATATAAAGCTGATTCCAAGGCTCATTAATTTAAGAAACAGCCATACTATACAGGCTATTACCGCACCGCTGAACCCGCAAAAAAGATAATAGATGAAATTGTTGGCAAGTGTACTTTTTTTCATATATTGCCCTCCGTATTAAAATTATATGATTTCTTTTGAGTGTTGTAATACGCAATTGTGTCTATATTGTCAAGTATAAATTGTTGGACATTGCTGTCATATAAAACGACTTTATATGAACCGTACATACCCAAGCGTTCCTGTGTTGTGATGCCAAGTTGAATACCGTTTTCAGTTGGGATTTTATGATTTTTACCGTTTTCGTCTGCAAAATATTCAAGCATATTAATTTTTATAAGCCAATTAGTTATGCTTGTTGTTTTAATTCCTTAAATTTCCTCGGTATCAATCAAACTGTTAAGCTTTTTGGTAATTTCGGTAACTGTAATTGGGTTATCATCAAAAACATAATCTGCTAATTGCTGCGGTGTAACAGAAAAGGGAATTTTATTGTTTTTCTTTTTTTGCGGATTGTTGTTATTTTCAATTAAATTTCTAAGTACATCGGAAACATAAAAAAGACATCTTGAAATATGTATATTATTTATAGTATCGTTTTCTGACGCCAATTCATTGGTTATTGGATTTATTCCGTTGGCGAGTTTGTCAAGATATGATTTTGCTTTTAAAAGTTTTTCGTTTTCGTTCAAGTTAATCACCTGCTGCAGCTTTTATTAGGTAGTATGTATTTAAAATTATACCATATTGATATAGAATATTGCAATTAATTAGAGAAAAAATATCGAGAATTTAGCTAATATGTTATATTAAAGTGCTGAAAGAAACTTTGTCGTGAAACTATATAATAGCTATTATTGGTGATGAAAGTGCAATTCAGCCTAAGTGTTTTGTTTATTAGGTTGAGAGATGTATTGAAAATTGAGATAAGCAAATATTTAAACATAATTATATTTTATTAGATAACTATGATAAAGCGGTTGCCGAGATCGGATAGTGGTATAGATTATGATTTATAGCATTTATATAAGATTTTTATATCGCAATAATTTAATATAATATAAAATAATATTGTAGATGATATGACCCCTAAAAATAATAAAAAATTTTAAAAGCACTCTATGATTTGCAGAACTCCTGATTGGTTGGTATTTGTTTTCACTCTCTTATGGGCAAGGATTGCTGCTGTTTTTGCAAATAAAGTTGAACCCAAAATTTTGTGTACTATAATCAAATTTAATTGTAGGTTTTCTTGCAAATTAACAATGATTTTGTAAAAAAATGCAAAATAGTCAAATTTGTATTGGTTAATATGCATATATTAAGGAAAAATGACAATTTATTAGTAATATTAATCTTAAATAAGCTATTTTGTTGATATATTGAACTTTATGTGATATAATTATGAAAAAGTGTAGTGTGTAAGTGTGTGCATATATTAAGAGGTATTAATTATGAACAGAGAAAAAACAATTTATAATAGAATAATTAAGAGAATTTTAGATGTTATATGCTCTTTTATGGCAATTGTATTTCTCTCAATAGTTTATTTACCGATTTGTGTAGTTATAAAATGTACAAGTAAAGGCCCGATTTTCTTTAAGCAAAAGAGAATCGGAAAAGATAAAAAATATTTTAATATACTTAAATTCAGAACAATGAGAATTGATACTCCGAAAGATTGTCCTACTCATTTGTTAAAAAATCCGGAACAATATATCACTAAAGTTGGCAAATTTCTAAGAAAAACAAGTTTAGATGAATTGCCGCAAATTTTCAATATATTTAAAGGTGATATGAGTGTTATAGGACCTAGACCTGCACTGTGGAATCAAGATGATTTAATAGCTGAAAGAGATGAATATAACATTAATAATTTAACCCCCGGGTTGACCGGTTGGGCTCAGATTAACGGAAGAGATGAACTTCCTATACCTGAAAAAGTACAGATGGACAAGGTTTATTATGATAATTTGAGCTTTGCGTTTGATGTTAAGTGTTTGTTTATGACAGTTGTCAGCGTATTTAAACACGAGGGAGTAGTAGAAGGCGGAACAGGAGCTATGAATGATGAGCAATAAGAAAAAGAAAATTTTGATTCTGACTAACCATTCATATATGCTTTATCGTTTCAGGAAAGAGTTAATTGAAGAGTTGATGAAGAATAATGAGGTAATATTAAGTATGCCTTTTGTTGGTCATCATGATGATTTTATGAATATGGGTTTGCGCTGCATTGAAACTAAAATGGAACGCAGAGGTATAAATCCTTTTACCGATCTTTCTTTAATGAATTTTTATAAGAAAATGCTAAAAGAAGAAAAACCCGATTTAGTTATAACATATTCAATTAAGCCTAATATTTATGGCGGACTAATGTGTTCTAAGCTGAAAATTCCATTTTATGCCAATGTTCAGGGATTAGGAACAGCTTTTCAAAAAAAAGGACTTGCTCAGTTTGTAACTTTTTTATATAAAACCGCTTTTAAAAAGGTAGAAACCGTATTTTTTGAAAATCAGGTTAATGCTGATGGATTTACAAGCAGAAAAATAATTCCTGCTGAGAAAGAAACTGTACTCAATGGCGCAGGTATAAATTTAAAAACATATGAGTACAAGTTGTATCCGAATAATGAACCACCGAAATTTTTATATCTTGGCAGAATTATGAAAGAAAAGGGTATGGATGAACTTTTTGAGGCATCGGAAAAACTGCACAATGACGGCGAGAAATTTATTCTGGATTTAGTTGGCTTTTTTGAAGATGAGTATAAAGAAAAAGTTGACCGACTTGTTGAGAAAGGCATAGTTGAATTTCACGGCTTCCAGGAAGAACCTCGACCTTATTATGCAAAAGCAGACTGTGTAGTGATGCCCAGTTATCATGAGGGAATGAGTAATGTCAATCTTGAGGCTTCTGCTACCGGCAGACCGGTAATTACCACAAATATTCCCGGATGCAGAGAATCTGTGGAAGACGGAATTACAGGCTGGCTGTGTGAATCGAAAAATGCAGATAATCTTTACGAAAAGATGAAAATGTTTTTAAATACAAATATTACTACTCGTGAGGAAATGGGAAAGAAAGCTCGTAAAAAAATGGAAAAAGAGTTTGACAAAAATTCGATTGTGAAACAAACTATAGCCGCATTAGATTTAAATTAAATGTTTAATATAGATTGTTGGAAGGATTAGTATGATAAGAGTATTACAAATTGTAACATATATGGGCAGAGGCGGTCTTGAAACTATGATAATGAACTATTATAGAAATATTGATCGCAATAAAGTTCAGTTTGACTTTCTTGTTCATCGTCAGGAAGAAGCTGATTATGATAAAGAAATAGTTGCTTTGGGCGGTAAAATTTATCATATGCCAATGTTAAATCCTTTTTCAAAATCTTATTTTAATGCTTTGGATTCATTTTTTAAAGAACATAAATATGATATTGTACATTGTCATTTAGATTGTATGAGCGCATACCCTTTAAAAATAGCCCAAAAAAATGGTGTAAGAGTTAGGATTGCTCATTCACACAATAAAAGTCAAGATAAAAATTTAAAATATCCGATTAAATTATATTCTAAGAGATTAATTCCAAAGTACGCTACACATTTGCTTTCTTGTGGAAAAGAGGCAGGCGATTGGATGTTTAACGGAAAGCCGTATACAATTTTAAATAATGCAATAGATGCCCAATCTTATCGTTTCGATAAACAAATTCGTGAAGAAATGAGAGAACAACTTGGCTTTAACCAAGAAGATTTTGTTATCGGCCATGTAGGCAGATTTAATCCTCAAAAAAATCATAATTTTATAATTGATGTATTTAATTTTGTGCATAAAAAGAATGCAGCGGCGAAACTGGTGCTTGTTGGTACAGGCGATGGACAGAAAGCAATTAAAGAAAAAGTAGAATCTCTTGCATTATCTGATAGTGTTTTATTTTTAGGTAACCGAACCGATGTAAATAAAATTTTACAGGCTATGGATGTATTTCTTTTTCCGTCACTTTACGAGGGTTTGCCGCTTTCTATAATTGAAGCTCAAGCTGCCGGATTACCATGCGTTATATCCGATAATGTTCCACCGGAGTGTATAAAAACAGATAGAGTTTTTCATTATAGTTTAGAAAAACCTTTAGATTTTTGGGCGAATAAAATAATAGAGGCTGCAAAAATTGAGAAAAATGATACATATGATGAAATTGTAGCTTCTGGATTTGATATTAAAAATAATGCAAATAAACTGCAAAACTTTTACACTTCGTTTTGTTATGGAGAATGAAAATGGCAACTTTAACTGTATTTACACCATTATATAATAGAATAAATACTTTAAAAAGAACTTATGAAAGTTTAAAAAGACAAACATCTAAGGATTTTGTTTGGCTGATTATTGATGACGGTTCTACTGATAATCCATATGAGATTATAAAGGAATGGATTAAAATTAATAATGGCTTTGAAATAAAGTATGTTTACAAAGAAAATGGCGGAATGCATACAGCGCATAATACGGCATACGAAAATATTGATACCGAACTTAATGTTTGTGTAGATTCGGATGATTATATGCCGGATAATGCGGTGCAATTGATTATTGATTGTTGGAATAAAAACAAAAATAAAGGTTATGCCGGTATAATTGCACTCGATTTTGCCGATTCAACAAAAAAAGTAATTGGCAAAGAATTGCCAACAGACAAAGAAAGCACAACCCTTATGGGGTATTATAATAATGGTGGCTTTGGTGATAAAAAACTAATTTACAGTACAGATATAATAAAACAAACGCCTCCGTATCCTGTGTTTGATAATGAGAAATATGTTGCACTTGCATATAAGTATCATCTGATTGATGAAAAATATGAATTAAAAATACTTAATGAATGTGTTTGTATTGTTGATTATCAAATGGACGGTTCGAGTACAAATATGTACAGACAATATGTAAGGAATCCAAAAGGATTTGCTTTTTGGAGAAAAGAACAAATGAAACACAGTATAAATACCAAACAAAAGATAAAGGCTTGTATTCACTATGTTTCAAGTTCTTTAATAGCTAAAAATAAACACTTTATAAAAGAATCACCGGAAAAGTTTTTAACAGTATTAAGCGTTCCGCTTGGATTTCTGTTAAAGATAATCGTTGTAAAAAAATCAAAATCTTCTTATATGAAGGTTGAAGGGATTTAGTTAATGAATGTATTTGTATATACAACAGTATTAGTATTAATATTGTTTTATGTTGGCAGAAAACCGCTTGATAAAAATTTTACAATTGAAACCGAAAAGACTAAGATAAGAGATACAAATACATTGTTTTTTATTTTAGGAACATTGTTATTAGTGTATGTAACAGGACAAAGATTTGATTTTGGTGATACTATAGCATATTGGGAAATCTTTACTAAAGCTATGCCAATTGATGAGTGCATATCCTCCTTTTCAATTGGAAACGAATGGCTGTTTCAGTTTTATATGTCGTTCATACATACTTATATATCTACTGACCCGAGAGTTTTTATTGAAATTACTTCATTAATAACTATTTTCCCTTTAATGTATTTTTTATATAATTATAGCGGTGATTTAAAATTTGCTTTTTATATTTTTATAATGTCCGGCTGTTGGGAACATTCAATGAATGGACTGAGACAGTATTTGGCTACTGCAATAATAGTTGCGGGATTTCAACTTTTAGCGAACAGAAAATGGTATTTGTTTTTACCGTTAGTATTTATTGTTGCTCAAATACATACATCGGCATATATTATTTTGCTTTTGTATTTTATAACAAATACAGAAGCTTGCGGTAAAGTGACAAAATTTATTTTAGTTTTTTCAATATTAATTGTAATTACATCCCCATTGACAGGAGGATTTGTTGATAACCTGTTATCGGGATCGGATTATGGTGATAGATATTCCGGACAAGAATGGAATTACAGCATAAATATCTTCAGAGTATTGGTAAGTGTTGTGCCGATTGTTTTAGCTTTTTTCAATAAAGATCTAATGAAAAATAAATATAAATATTACAACACTGTATTTAATATGGCTCTGTTTTTCACTGTATTTACAATGGCAGGAGTGTTTTCATCTGTGTATGCCAGATTTAATATATATTTCGAAGTATTTTCTGTATTGCTATTGGTATGGAATGTTAACGAGATGGTAGTTAATTCAAAAATTCCGTGGATAAAAAATGCGGCATATATCTGCTATACATTATATTTTATATATCAAATCGTATTTACTTATGGTATGGGATGGCATACTAATTACCAATTTTTTACTAACAGCTATGGACAAGTATCTTGGATATAAATTTTTAAAAGGTGCAGCTTATGAATGAGATTTTTAAATATGATTACTATAGAATGACAGGTAATAGCTATTCTTTTTCTTTTAAAGCTAAATTTAGTTTATTTTTATATCATCAACTTAAATTTATGTATTTATGGAGAAAATTAAAAGTAAAAAATAACTGTATTAACAGAGCAAGATTATATAGATTGACTAAAAAATATGGTTTAGAAATTTCACTGTCAGCCACAATTGGAAAAGGGTTATATTTAGGGCATCCATACAATATTACTGTGGCATCAGATGTTATAATCGGTGATAATGTTAATTTACATAAAGGATGTACTATAGGCAGAGAAAATAGAGGAGATAGAGCAGGTGTTCCTAAAATTGGTAATAATGTGTCGGTTGGTATAAATTCTACTATTGTCGGTAAAGTCAATATAGGAAATGATGTTATGATTGCACCAAACAGCTTTATTAATTTTGATGTACCTGATCATTCGGTAGTATTGGGAAATCCTGCAAAAATTCATTCAAAGGAATATGCTACAAAATGTTATGTGAACTTTTTAGTTTAGTGTTTTAATACAAATGGAGAATAAAATGATACCTAAAAAAATACATTATTGTTGGTTTGGCAGAGGAGAGAAATCCAAAAAAATCAAAAAATGCATTGAAAGTTGGAGAAAATATTGTCCGGACTATGAAATTGTCGAATGGAATGAAGATAACTTTGATGTGTATCAAAACGCTTATACTAAATATTGCTATGATAATAAGAAATATGCGTTTTTGAGCGATTATGCCAGATTGTTGATTGTATATTATGAAGGCGGTATCTATTATGATACTGATGTTGAGGTAATAAAACCAATTAACGATTTATTAAAAAATAAAGCTTTTGTTGGCTTTGAAGTTAATGAATATATTAATACCGGTATTGGCTTTGGAGCAGAGAAAGACAGTTCTGCAATAAAATTAATGATAAATGAATATGATAAACTTTTGGATGGAAAAAGCGGTACAGTAGGTTGTCCTATTTTAAATACAGAAGCTATAAAAAAATTAGGATTGCAGCTTAATGGAAAAACTCAATATTTAAATGGTATAACCGTATATGCTTCGGACTATTTTAATCCTTATGATGCTCCCACAGGAATATTAGAAAAAACAAGTAATACTTATTCGATTCATTGGTTTTCAGCTTCTTGGATGAGTAAAAATAAAAGGTTAAGATGTGCTATTATGAAACCAATACATAGAATGTTAAGGTAAATTAGATGAAACCATATTTAAAAGTAATTATTAATAAAATTAAATTAACTTATATAAAAGTTATTAAATGTAAACAATTAAAACTATTCGGATATCAATTGTTTTCGTATAATTCAAAGCTTTTGTTTTCAAAAAAATCCAGTGTTTATTTAGGTGATAAAATTATTAATGACGGTCGTATTACAATAATTGTAGATGACAATGCAAAATTAATAATCGGTAATAATGTTTATTTTAATGAAAATAATATGATTAGTGTTAAATCATCTGTGGAAATAGGTGATGGATGCCAGTTTGGTCCAAATGTGAAGATTTTTGATAATAATCATATGTTTACTTCTAATGAAGGAGTGCTGCCGTTACATAAATCATCACCAATAAAAATTGGTAAAAAATGTTGGATTTCCTCTGATGTTATTATTTTAAAAGGGGTGTCTATAGGCGATAATTGCGTAATAGGTGCCGGGTGTATTATTAAGGACGATATACCGTCTAAATCTATAGTAACATTGCAAAATAATTTGAAAATAAGACATATTGAGGATAAAGCATGAAAAAAAGAATTCTTTTTACTATGCCTTCTATGTTTATGGGAGGCGCAGAGAGAAGTTTATTGGGATTACTCGACGCTATTGATTATAATAAGTATGATGTTGAACTTTTTTTATATAGACACGAAGGAGAATTTTTAGAATTTATTAATCCTAAAGTGACAATTATACCGGAAATAAATAAATATAAAACATTTGATGTTCCTATAGTTGGTTTAATAAAAAGTAAATTGTATTTATTTGGCATTTCGAGGATTATAAGCAAAATATTTTTAAAATTACATTGTTTACTGTCTAAAGAAAAAGAGGGAGTATGGATGCATATGCAATATACTTCTCGTTTTTTACAGTGGATTTTACCTAATATACCCGGTGAATATGATTGTGCTATCTCTTTTTTGGGCGTTCCTGATGTTTTGGTTAACAAAATTAATGCTAAAACAAAAATCGCCTGGATTCATACAGACTATGATACACTAAATCCATCAAGAAGATATGATAGATTAGTTTATTCAAAGATAGATTATATCGCAAATGTGTCAGATGATTGTACAAGAAAATTTTTGAAATATTATCCGGAATTTATTTCTAAGTCAATAACAATAGAGAATATCTTAAGTTCTAAATTTTTGGAATTTCAATCAAAAGAAAAAATAACGGATTTTAAAGAAAATTCAATTATAATACTCTCAATCGGTAGATTTTGTGAAGCTAAAAATTTTGATAATGTCCCTGCAATATGTAAACTTATACTAGAAAAAGGGTTAAATATAAAATGGTATTTAATTGGTTATGGCACAGATGAGGAAATTATCAGAAGTAAAATAAAAGAATTTGATATGGAAGATAATGTTATTATTCTTGGCAAAAAAATAAATCCATATCCATACATAAAAAATTGTGATTTATATGTACAGCCGTCAAGATATGAGGGAAAAGCTGTAACTGTTCGTGAAGCTCAAATGCTTTGCAAACCGGTTGTTATTACAAAATTTGCTACATCATCAAGTCAATTGAAAGACGGTTATGATGGTATTATAGTTCCTATGTATAATCAAGGATGTGCAGATGGCATAGCAAAGTTATTAAATAATAAAGTACTTATGCAACAGCTTTCTGAAAATTGTGCTGAAAATGATTATTCAAATTCTCAAGAAATAAATAAAATATATGAAATTATTGAAAATAGTTAATTATGTGTTAGGATATTTTTATGAATAAAGTTAAAGTTAGTGTTGTAGTTCCTGTATACAAAGTTGAAAAATATTTAGAGAGATGTGTTAATTCTATTATTAAGCAATCTCTCAGTGAACTTGAAATAATTTTAGTAGATGATGGTTCTCCTGATAATTGCGGAATAATGTGCGATTCATTTGCTGATAAAGATAATAGAATTAAAGTTGTACATAAAGCAAATGGTGGTTTAAGCAGTGCAAGAAATGCAGGCTTGAAGATAGCTACAGGTGAATATATAGGTTTTGTGGACTCTGATGATGATATTGAAACTGATATGTATGAAAAAATGTATAATGCAGCGCTTAAATATAAAGTTGACTTTGTTATGTGCGATTATCAAAGAATTAATAGTAACAGTACTAATTTCAACAAAACACTTGATATTGATTCCGGCTTTTATGATAAAGAAAAAATCAGAAGCGATATTTTTCCTGCGTTGATTATGGGAAGTAATATTGACTATGGACCATTACTTTCGGTTTGCCTTTGTCTATATAAGCGTCAGTTTTTGACTGATAATTCTATTACTTTCGCAAATGATGTAAAATGGTCAGAAGATAATTTGTTTAGTGCTATTGTCGGATATAAATGTAATAGCTTTTATTATTTAAAAACCGAATATTTATATCATTATTATTCCAATCCGGGAACTATCACAACTTCATATAGAGCGGGAGCATGGAATGTTTACTGCAAAATGAATGAGTATTTACATAATTTTTTTGATCAAATTTCTGATTATGATTTTTCTGAACAACTTAAAATCCATATGATATATTATGCATGTAATTGTTTAGGTATGGCTTCTAAGTTGTCTGAAGAAGATGCTTTATATGAAATGAATATGATATTAAATTCACAAGAGTTAAAAACAGCTTTTAAAAATTTGCACTTATCAGATATTTCCATAAAATTAAGATTTCAATTATATCTAATGAATCATAAGAAAACCAAAGTATTATATAAAATATATAATAAAAAAGGATGAAAAAATGACTTTACTTTCGATTATTATGCCTGTATATAATAAAGAAGAATATATAGACAGGGCTATACAATCAATTATCGGTCAAAATTTTAAAGAATGGGAATTAATAATTGTAGATGACGGTTCAATAGATAAGTCGCTTAGCTTATGTAAAAAGTATGAAAATGAAAAAATAAAAGTTATAAGTATTGAAAATAACGGTGTTTCTAATGCAAGAAACATTGGTTTGAATATGTCTTGTGGCGATTTTGTAACTTTTATTGATGCTGATGATTATGTAGCAAGTGATTATTTGGAAAATTTGTATCAGCCACAGTATGATTTTATAATTTCAGGTTTATCAAAAGTAAGTAAGAACAGTGAACTGATAGATACAATTAAACCTCTTAACAATGGTGTAATCAAAATAGATGATATATGTAAAAATTTTTATAAAGAACAGATGGACACCGGTATTTATGGATTTGTGGCAGGTAAATGTATTAGAAAAAGTATTATAACTGATAATAGTATTTCATTTGACAAAAGTATAAACTTATCAGAGGATTATGATTTTTTTCTTAAAATTTATAATAAATTAGATAGTATACTATTTTTAGATTATTCCGGATATTTTTATTTAATCGGTACAGACAATTCCGCCATTGGTATGTCTGATAAAAAAATTGATTTTATAAAGCAAATTGAAATACAAAATAAAACAAGAACTTTTTTGGAAAATCACAACTCTTTTGGAGAAAATGAAAAAAATCTATATATGAAAAGAGTTGCCGGATACATATACACAATATTAATTAATTGTAACTGTAATTCATATAAATCATATTTATTTGATTATAAACGATTAAAAAATACTATCCAAAGAGTTAATCCCAAAGAAGTAAATTCAATATTAATAAAAGTTATTTTATGTTTATATAATAAAAACAAATATAGTCTTATTTTTATCTTATTAAAAATAAGAAGAAAACTGGGTAGATAATATGAAAGTAGTAATGTATGTCCATGGCGGAAGTAAAAACCATGGTTGTGAAGCTATAGTAAGATCGACTGCACAATTGCTTAAATTAGATTTAAATCAATCTATACTTTTGTCATATAATTGCAGTGAAGATCTTCAGTATGGTTTAGATTCTGTTGTACAATTGCGACAGGAGATAAATACAATTAATCGAAAGTCTTTAGATTTTGTTAAAGCATATTTTATGCAGAAAATTTTTAATAAATCTATTTATATGGACGCTTTACTTCATAAGCAATCAATTAATCAAATTAATAATATGGATATTGGCTTATTTGTAGGAGGAGATAATTATTGCTACTCTGATGCAGAAGTGTATCCTATTGTGAATAACTTAATAAGAAAAAAAGTCAAAAAACTTGTGCTGTGGGGTACATCTGTTGAACCTTCTGTATTAGAAAATAATAGAATAAGAAAAGACATTAAAAAATTCGATTTAATTATTGCAAGAGAAAGTATATCTTATAATGCTATAAAGCAAGTAAATCCTAATACAATATTATTGCCTGATCCCGCATTTTTTCTTAATATTGAAAAGACAGAGTTACCCAAATACTTTGTAAAAGGTAACACAATAGGTATTAATATCAGTCCGATGATTTTAGATTATGAAAAGAACCGTGGAAAAACATTTGAAAACTATGAATGTTTAATTGATTATATCATTGAACAAACTGATTATAATATTGCATTAATTCCGCATGTAATATGGGATTCTAATGATGATAGAAAAGTATTGCAACAATTATATAAAAAAATATCAGACAAAAATAGAATTTCTATTGTAGATGATCATAATTGTAGGCAGCAAAAATATATTATAAGTCAATGTGCTTATTTTATTGGTGCCAGAACGCATTCAACCATTGCTGCGTATTCTACCGGCGTACCAACTTTAGTTGTAGGATATTCTGTGAAAGCAAAAGGAATTGCTAAAGATTTGTTTGGTACATATGATAATTATGTTATTCCTGTGCAGGATTTGAATCAGAAAAACAATTTATTAAATTCTTTTTTATGGCTTGAAAAAAATACAGATAAAATAAAAATTACATTAAACGATAAGATTAAAGAGTATTCTGAACTTAAAGAAGAGTACTCGAAAGGATTAATTAATGGTTAAAACAGAAAACTGCGAAGCTCTTGTGTCTGTTATAATACCCGTTTATAATGTTGAAAATAATATTGCATATTGTATAGAATCAGTATTAAGACAAACATATAAAAATCTTGAAATATTGATTATAGATGATGGTTCAACTGATAACAGTTACAATATATGTAAAAAGTATGCTAATACCGATAATCGAATAAAAGTAATACATCAAGAAAATCATGGTATTTCATATGTTCGTAATTTCGGAGTAAAATTAGCTAAAGGTAATTACATATTCTGGATAGATAGTGATGATTATATAAAAGAAAATATAATTGAAAAGCTGTATGAAAATTTAATTAAATGTGACGCATATATTTCTATATGCGATTTTATAAAAGGCAGTGAAACAGACTATATATTTCAAGATAGTAATGATATTGCCGTTGAGTGTTTTGATAATAAAAGAGGGTTAGAATTAATTTATAAAAATGATCATTATTCTTTTATTATGGCTGCCTCTTGGGCTAAGCTTATTAAAAAGGATTTATATAACGGATTACAATATCCTGACGGTAAAATTTTTGAAGATATTTATATGAGTCATCATCTAATTAATAAATGTAAGAAAATTGTATTTACAAATGAAGTGATGTACTATTATTATCAGTGGCCGGAAAGCATTCTCGGAAAATAATTCAGTTATGGAGTATGAGCTTAATTCAATGCTGCTTTTGAATATAAGACAGTTTTAAATAAATTATATTATGGTGAAACATATCCACTGAATCGTAAAAAGCTAATTAAGTAAATACAGAAAAGTGGCAGAAAAACTAATCCATTAAAGATATTTTTTAACTCGGTATTAAGGAGACTGCATAATGAAAGTTAATCAACTTCGTGTGGGTACGTTACTATCGTATGTCAATCTTGCAATAGGTAGTATTATACCTATGATATATACCCCAATTATGTTAAGAATACTTGGTCAAGCTGAGTATGGCTTATACAGTTTGTCAAACTCTATTGTTGGATATTTATCATTATTGAATTTTGGATTTGGCAGTACAATTATTAGATATATATGTAAGTATAGAGCCGAAGGCAAGAAAGAACAAGTAAGAAGCATATTTGGTTTATTTTTGATAATATACGGGATAGTATCTGTTTTAGTAATTATCGGCGGATTTATATTAATGTTATGTACTGATTCATGTTTTTCTAAGGGTCTTACGCAACAGGAAGTAGATAAACTTAAAATATTGATTGTTATGATGGCATTTAACACAGCCATTGCCTTTCCAATTAGTGTTTTTTCATCAATTATTACTGCATATGAAAGATTCATATTTAGAAGAGTTATTGATATTTTTTCTACAGTTTTAGCTCCAGTTGCTAACATTATACTATTATATTGTGGATTTGGCTCAATCGGTATGACATTCTCAGGACTCTTACTTAATTTTATTGCCTGCCCTGTCAATATATACTATTGCTTTAAGGTTTTAAAAATAATACCAAAATTTGTACGATTTGAAAGTGTATTTATTAAAGAACTGCTCGTATTTTCAGTGTACATGTTTATAGGAACTTTGGTAGATATGCTGTTTTGGACCACAGATAAGGTTATTTTAGGTGCGTTGGTAGGAACTGCAGTTGTTGCAATTTATAATGTTGGCTCGACATTTAATAATATATTGATGCAGTTGTCGCAAGCTGTATCCGGTGTAATTGGTCCTAAAATCAATTCAATGGTTACTTTGGATGGAGAAAATACTCAAGCTTTGTCCGAGGTTTTTATTAGAGTCGGAAGATTACAGTATCTTTTGTTGGCATTAGTAGTTTCGGGTTTTATAGCTTTAGGTCACCCATTTTTAATTATGTGGGCAGGTGAAAATTATGGAGAATCTTACTATATAGCACTGGTAACAATGATACCTTTGGTAATTCCGTATATTCAAAATACCGGACTAACAATTGTAATAGCTCAAAATAAGCATAAATTTCGTTCTTTGGTTTATTTAGCAATAGCCATATTAAATGCAGTATCCACATATTTTATAGTACCTTATTTGGGTGGTATCGGAGCTGCACTGTGTTCTTGTGTATCCTATATTTTAGGTCAAGGAATAATAATGAATATATATTATTACAAAGTTACTAAAATCAATATTCCTTTGTTTTGGAAGAATATTTTATGTATGTCATGGATTCCTACACTATTATGTGTAATGACATTTATAGTGTCAAATTTTGTGAATTTTTATTCCTGGAGTGTATTTTTATTTACTGCTTTGATATATGTAGTATTATATTCAGTTGGTAGTTGGTTCTTCTCCATGAATGATTATGAGAAGGATGTTATTCGTGTGCCAATTAATAACCTGCTGAATAAATTAAAAAAGCGAAAGGCGTAATTAAAATGAAAATAGCCGTAGCCGGAACATGATATGTTGGCTTATCTATTGCCACTTTGCTTGCTCAACACAATAAAGTTATTGCTGTTGATATTATTCCAAAAAAAGTTAAACTGATCAATGACATATTATCTCCGATAAAAGATGAATATATTAAAAAATATTTTAAGAAAGAAAACTTAAATCTATATGCTACCTTTTATTAATAACATTCATAGCGCAAAATCTATGAAAATTAATGTTGGTTTTGGCAGGAGTACAGCACAAAAGGCGGTTAGCTCTGCAAATAAACATTATCTTGATTGGAGTAAAGAGCATAACATAAATAGCATTAAAACTCTTGCAGATTATTATAATGTGAAGTATAATGATAGTAAGCAGTATGCACTTCTTCAGGAATATGTTAAAGCTGTTAATAAAGGTGATATTTCTCCTTTGATAGGTTTTGATTTATATGAAATTAAAGCCAAAGAAATTAAAGATGAGCTTGTTGGTCTGAAAATTAGTAATGACATAAATTATGAAATAACAGACTTCTCTACGCATTTTATTGACAGAGTGTTAGGTCAAACCTCAACAAGTCACGAAGGAATGCGATTAGGTACAACCATAGAGCAACTTAAAGATAGTATTGCCAATCCCCGAAAAATTTCAGAACCGTTTTTTAAAAATATGAAAAAGAATGGTGAGGAATATCTGGATGAAAGCATAAATATTACTGGTAAAAGTTGTTCTTTCATATATAGCACAAAAGACAAATTGGCTGTTCAAGCTACATCATTCGGAGAGGATATTATGATTATAATAAATGATAAAAATAAAAAATTTGTTAAAAATCACATTCCAAAAGCAGATGAAATATTAAACTCAGCTTCAGTAAGAGATGCTCTTGAGGCTTTTTCGGATTGGCTTGATATGAATCCTGATTGTTGGGATGAAAATGGTTATGACTATAGTGACTTGGGAAGACAAGCTCAAAAAGTATATGATGATATATTGTACGATAATGTTTATGCTAATAAATCAAATGCATAAAATTGTCTTATATCGCATTTTAATTAAAAATGTAAAGTTACACCACTAATCAATTAAAATGCAAATCAAACGATTTTAAACGGCATTTAAAGGAGCTGTAAAAAACAGCCCAAATAAAAAACGACTGCATTCTAACCGAAAGGTAGGAATGCAGTCATTTTTGTGATATAATTTACTATCAACGAAAAGCCATATCAACAAGGTACATAAAACTAAAAAGTTTTCTACATTAAAGGTGCTTGGTTTTGCACCTTTTCGAGTTATGCCCAAATTTTAAACATTTTTAACATTCTTTATATTTTCATATCATATTTTTATACAATTTCAAGAATGCAAGCAAAAAAAATCACCGAGGCTCACTTTTTCGTGAATCTCGGCTTTTTGATATGCTGCTTTTTACAGCACCTATCGTCAGATTGCATAAACGGAAAGTATTTGTGGGCTTTGCCCACACCCACAACCTTTGAAAAGGTCGACCAAACTTTTACAATTGCTTGATGAAATAGTTTTCTAAACCATAATTTACCAAAACTTGTGATAAATAACCGTTTTAACGAAAATTGTTATGGGTATGTGTTACTACACCTTAATTTTACGGCATAATTTAGTATTATTTAGATGTAAACGGTTATTTTGCATTTGATTTAAAATCAACCTTGTATTAAAAACATAAAGAATATAAGCATATAAAATCAGTGACTTGCTTAGTTAATAGAAGTAGGTGAGGGGTTTTTACTGTATTTGCATATTATAATACAGTTAAAAGCAATGTTTTACGGGAAACAGGCAAAAAGAAAAACCGCACACAAGCCTTAAAAAATGGCTTGGTTATGCGGTTTATTTGTGGAGCTGGTGAACGGACTTGAACCGTCGACCTACTGATTACGAAACATTACAAGAATTTGAAAAAGTGCAGTAAACAAGCGTATTTTTATTATACATTGACTAACATCAGACTAACATCATTTTTTGCGGTTCTGCAATCGCAGAGATGTAATCGTTTAGGTCTATAATTTTATTGATTTTCTTAATCTGATTTGTTTGCACTAAATGTGTATAAATATTCAAAGTCGTTTCGGGCTTTGCGTGTCCGAGTTGGTTTTGGACATAAAGTAAATCTTGACCGCAAAAGAACAAGTTTGTAGCAAAAGTATGTCTTAGATAATGTGCGGTGAATCTTTCAATAACAAACGGAACGCCTTTTGGGTCGAACTTACTTTTTGGCTTTCGCTCATATTCGGAAAAATCTCCGTATTTAAGATTGAGGTCTGCCATATAGCTGTCCCACAGTTCTCGCCACGCTGTTGTTGAGAAGAACTCCCCTTTTGTTGTAAGTACAACAAAGTCGGATTGTTTATGGTTCTTTTGATTTTTCAGAAAATCCACAAGGGTGTGGGGAATATTGACTGTTCGTATGCCAGCCTTTGACTTTGCGCCTTGCACAATGTGCGGAGTTCCTGTCATTACAAGTTTTTGATGAACACTAATTTGAGCATTTTCAAGGTCAATGTCATACCATTGCAACGCAAGGCATTCACTTAATCTTAAACCAGACAGCATCATGATCATAGCAGGAAGTTGTGCTCTGTGTGGCATTTCCATAACCCACCGCTGTTCTTGCTCGGTCAATGCCCTGCGCTCGCTTACAGGTGCATTTTTCGGTATTCTGACATATGTTAATGGATTGTAGTCAAGTATGCGGTTTTCAACAGCAAAGTCAAACACCTGCCTTGCGGTCATTCTGTAATCACGCAGAGTTTTCTTTGAAGTCGGTTTGCCTGTATGTGGATTTCGTGCGAAATAGTCATTTATGATACATTGAAAATCTGCTTTTACAAGTTTGCTGATTGCAACATCGCCTAATACAGAAAACGCTTTAAGGTTTGTTTTATAACTCTTATACTGCTTGTCAGAAGAAAGCAGAGCCTTTTTGTATATCAGCCAATTTTCGCAGAGTTCACTGAACGGCATATTCTCGCTAAGAATATCCATACCTTTGCTGATTTTTAGCTTGATTTCATTTGCTTTGCGTGTAACCTCAGCTTGCGTTTTGCCAAATACAGACTTATACATAGCTTTGCCGTTTTCATCTCGTCCGATATAGATATTTTTTTGATACCTGCCGTCTTTGCGTTTTTTCATTATAAACACTCCTTTTTAATGTAAAAAGGGTGCAAAAATCCCCTGAAATTCAATGCTTGAAAAATTCAGGGGATTGTGGTACAATATTATTGCGTTAATATCGTATCATCTGCACCCTGTGTAGGTGATCCCGCTCTGTTCGAGGACCAGTCGAGCAGGGCGGTTTTTTATATTATTGTTTAACTCCAAGATAATCAATTAAAGCGTTTTGAAATACTTTAGAGCAGTTTACGCCGTCCTTATCTGCCATATCTGCAAGCCAAGCCGGGAGAGAAAGAGTTTTCTTTACAAAGCGGTTGTTGAGCTTGTCACGAAAGGCAGGCATAAACACTTCAATAACAGCTGGGACTTGATTTTTTTCAAGTGTGATGTTCTGAATTTGTGTAGGTTCGGGAATTTCTTCGCCGTCCTGCTCAAGTCCCCAAAGGTGAAGTCCAAGTGCCTCGTGAGCGTTTTTTAATGCCTCTTCCATAGTATCGGCACAAGGCAGACAACCCGGTAAGTCAGGAAATTCAATAGAAATGCCGTCTTCTGCAACATCAAATACTGCAATGAACGAATATCTGTCTTTCATAGTAAAAACCTCCGTAATAGTTTTAAGGGGATTGCAGGCATTATTCAAATTTAATACCTGCTTGCTTTTCAATGCTCTTTAAGGTTTTAATCGGAAAATCTTTTCTCGGGTGAGTAACTGTTACTCTGCCTTTCTTGGTTGGGTGTTTAAACTGGTGGTGGTCGCCAACGCAACCGACCTCATACCAACCGTCAGCATTAAGAATTTTGATTACATCTCTTGAAGTATAGCTTTTCAACTTTATCTCCCCTTTATGTATATATTATAATACATAATTTATTATGTGTCAATAGCTTTTGATAAATAATTTATTACATAATATTGTAAAATCCCACAACTTTGCCAAGAATGCAGAGCAAAGTATTATTTTAGGGCGGATTTATTTACTCATCTTCTTCATCTATTGTGTAATCATTTGTATAATTTTCATTAGATGATTGAGATTGTCTAAATTCTTCTGCGAGCATAGTTTTATTAAATTCAGCAGTCGGCTCAATTTTGTTTACAAGCTCTTCAAGTTCATCTACTGTAGTATAGAAAAACTCCTTACGCATATTGACTTTATTAACTCTTTTATCGTTCAAAATGCTATGTAATTTACTTTCAAGTCCAACAGCATCTTCCGAAAAAATGAAACTATGTACATCAAATTTAAATGGTACAGAAGCATTTCCTAATTCGTTTACTCTGTCTTGCGGGTCAATTCTTCTTGTCATACCAACTTTAAATACATTTTCACCGAACGATCCAAGATTACTTATAATATATACATTACCTGCCTTACCATTTTGAAGTTGAACGATATTATCTTTTTTAATAGTGACATCAGCAAGTTTTGCTTGCAATTCGAGAATTTTAGCATTTAAAGCTTTACTTTCTTCATCTGCCGAAGCTTTTAACTGCTCTTTTAATTTTTCAATTTCATTGTTATATTTAAGTTCTTCGTTTTCAATCTTCTTCTTTTCCTGCTCAAGTGCCTTGCGTTCTTCAGCTTCTTGACGAATTTGCTCTTTAATAGCAAGTTGCTCTTGCTTCGCCTGCTCTTTTTTTACATAATAGTTATACTCTATTTTTACAGCATTTATAAATAAATATTCTATTTCGCCTATAAATTTTGTAAGAGTTCCAGCTATATTCTGATTACCTTGAGCTGCGATATTCAGATATTTTTGAGAAGTATTTTTTACTTGTTCAATAGCATTATCTAATTTTTCATATTTCAGATTATATAAGATATTCTGCAATTCTGCTCTTAAAGCTATTACCATTAAATCATAAATAGCTTTATTCGCCTTTGTAGTGTACCTGCTACGATATTGTGATAAAACTTTTTCGATTTGTTTGTCATTGTCTTTAAATGCTTTTCTTAAACTTTTAACATCCATATAATGTAGCTTAAGAATAACAGACGGTGACAACTCTTCAAGTTCATCAAACTCTGATTTATATAATTTCAATTCTGCTAAATCAGGAGAATATTCAAAAAAATTAGATATAGAATAATCAACACTCTTGTATAGCTCTTTCGTTCTGTCTAATTTGTTTTTAGCTGTTTTTAATTTCTTTTCTGTTTTTTCGATTTCAACATTTAAGCTCAGTATTCTCTCATCTGTTTTAATCTTTAAATCATTAAGCTTTTCTTTTGTTGATTCAGTTTCATCGTTAAGCTTATTTTTTAATAAAGCACGCTGATTTTCAAGATTTAAAGCTTCCTCTTTGCTTTTCTCAATTTCTTGCTTTAATTGTTGAATAATTCTCTGTGATGTATCGTAATCATCAAAGCACAATTCGCTTAATTTTTGCTTTAACTCATCATTTTGTTTTTTTAGCGTTTCAATTTCACTCTTATATTGTGAAACTTTAAAAATATCAAAAAATCCCATTGCTAAGCTCCTCACATAATATAATATTTGACAAAATATATAATATATTGTAAAATAGATTTAGAGGAGTGCGTTTTCTTCTCACATCTTTTTTAGTCAGTCGTAGGTGGTGCTACGACTGACTTTTATTTTTATTAATAAATTGATTAAATTGTTTTATAACTTTTTGCTCGAGTGGGTGCTTATAAAAAGCATTTCTTTTTTCAAGTTCGTGCATTCTGTTTGCTCTGTAAGTTGCTGCTTCAAGACTTATATTACATAGTCGAGATATTTCCTCAGCAGTTAAGGCTTTGAGTTCGTGCAATACACACGCAGGAGCAAGCAAGTCACGAGCGAATACATTAGCTGCGCTCTCGGTATCATTCTGTACTGCAAATGTTCTGTATGCTATTTTGTCCACGAGCATATGTCCGAGCAAAATGTGCCCTAATTCGTGAGCAATAGTAAACCTACAGCGCCGTGAACTATCTGTATCTCTATATACAATTATAAAACTGTTATTATTTACAATTGTAACACCGCTTGCATTGTTTTGAAGAATATTAACATCGCTGTTTTTAACTAAATTAATATCATTTGATTTTCTAACAATATTCGTAACCTCAATGGGTAGTGTCTTAATATCGTAGTCTAATATACATTGCCATGCGGCGTTACGAGCATTTTTGTATTTGCCGTAATCCATTCATCACACCTCGTAGGTATTTTAACCAACGAGGCATTTTTTATTTACAAATCAGATTCATCTTCAACAGATTTAGCATTTTTAAGTAATTCAAGTTTTTCTTTTGAAATTTTTTGAAATTCAATAGGTCTATTATCGCTGCTCCTCGCAGCGGTTAAAACTGTAACATACTCTTCACTTGAATCATCGTTAATATTTAGTAACTTATCAATAGCCGGTTGCATTTCAGGCTTATTTCTATATGCAACAACCAACTTCTTTTCGTGTCGAGTTAATTCGATTTCTCGTACATCTGTCATAACTTCTCTATTATCACTTCTACATATTAAATAATCAACTGAACAGGAAAAATAGTTAGCAAATTCAATTAATGTTTCAGAATTCGGTTCTCTTACTTCTTTTTCATAATTAACATATGTAGTATACGGAATATGTAATTCTCTTGCTACATCAGCCATAGATTTATTTAATTCTTGTCGAAGCTGTTTTAATCTATTCAAAATTACACCCCTTTTCTATAACCATAATACTCAAAATGCGTAAAAAGTCAATACATTTTTGCAAGAAATACTCATTTTGTAAAAATTAGCTAAAACAAAATTACTCAATTTGTCTATTTTTCTACTTTACAATTACCCGTTTTGAATATATAATATAGACAAGCTATTCATTTTGAGTATTTAGGAGGCGATTAAATTGAAGAAATTAACATATCCGAATATCGAAGCAGAACGAGCACGAAAAGGATATACAATCGAGGAACTTTCTAAGTTACTCGGTGTAACTCGAAAAACTTACTATAATTGGGTTTGTGCTGGGAAAATTCCACAACCAAAAATTGAATTAATGTCTGATATTTTTGACAGTTCAGTTGATTATTTGCTCGGTAAAAATCCCATATTAAGACAGCATAAGAGGTGATTAAATGTTAAAAGGCAAAAGAAAAAAGGAAATGCCGGAAAGACAAATTCCTTTTGAACGCCCTGCTTATCCTATTCAGAGTGATTTTTACAAAATTTCTTTGGAAGAGTTCGGCAGAAAACAGCATAGGAAAGGAGATGTGAAAAGTGAACTTATGTATAATTATGATACTAACAAATCTGTGTATATCTGTGGTATTCTTAACTATCGCAATAAAAATAATAGCTGTCCGCATTATAAAAACGCTTGACAGCTATTTGAATAAATATGATGCACAGATTATGGATTTAATTCGCTGGGCAAAGGGTTTAGACAAACATCAATGAATGCTTTTCCAACAGGAGTAAGTGTTGCAACTCCTTTATGTAAATCAAATTTTTGATTACTGTTATTTGATTTGTTCATGGCTTCTATTTGATTTTTGAAATCTACTACTATAGGTAAAGAATCAAAAATCTTATAGACTGAATCATCAGTTATGTATTGATCATATGCGATGCTTATAAGACCCATACGAGATAAAGACGATAAAGAAATTGATTGTTGCTCAATTGAATCGCAAAACTCATTACTACAAAAAATATTAGTTTGCAAAATTTTATAACCGCCTTTTTCAAGCATTATCATTATTTCGCATATTGGCAAATTTTCTTCAACTGAAAAACATTTTAGGTTTTGGGCATCTATAGGCGACATTTGTTGAATGATGTCAGAAAAAGACGGATGAATTTTTTCGATTTTTCTACTGTCGAATGAATTGACGATTAACTTTTCAAACATTTCACGAATTTCGTCTTCATTCATAAAGTATTTCGCTTTTTCAAGAGCAGGTCCAATAATCGATTCTCTCGATTCAACTTTATGTTCTGTTGGAATATTATCTACACTCTTTTGAATGTTAGCTTTAAAGTCTTCAAACTTTTTTTGGCGCTTTAATTCGGCTTTTATTGAAGCATAATGTATGCCGCCTACAGCTAAGTTTATGAAATCGGCTAACAGAGCACCTGCAACTTTTGTTGGTGGATTTGTAAGATTACTTACTGCTTCTGATTCTAAAACAGCTTTTGTAACACCATAAGCAGTATCATTTATGTTTTGGTCACTCATATGTGCACCACCTTTCTAAATAAATAATAACATTATTTGGGTAATAAAGCAATAAAATATCGAAAAGAATAAGGCAATAATTTTATAAGGAGGGTATATATGCCAAAATCTAAGAAAACAGTAACCAACTGGGATGATGTTCCGCTCTACATAGATTTGCCGTTGCTGGCAACCCTTTGGGGGTTCTCAGTTGATTGTTTAAAGAAAAAAGCACAGTCGGGCATTTTGCCGGCGGCAAAGATGTTCGGTGAGTGGAGAATATCAAAAGAAGATGCAAAAGCTTACTTCGAAAAGGCTTACAACGAAACGCAGGAGGGAATAAAAAAAGATGGATGTAATAATTAACGACATACCGACCTATCCGTTTAAGGATGTTAAAATCGGAGATGTGTTCTCTGATGATTCGGGACGCTTTATGATGAAAGTATCATATGAAACAGCAATATGTTTAGATGATAATATAGTCTATGGCATTAACAGCAACACAAAATGCTATCTGAGGGACTGCGTGATTATAGAGCGTGAACTGCTCGAAAATCTCAAGAAAGGAGCAAACGGATATGAGTAAGCTTGAAAACTTACAAATCTGCATCAAAGACGGCGAAGTCATAGCCTTACAGGGTTTAGACACCGTTACAGCGGACAGGCTCGAGGACATTTTGAATTATGTTGCAGAAGTCAAAGAGAGCCTCGACAGGCACAAGCTCAACAACAGAGCAACAGGCATTAAGCGTGTTGCACAAAACTGCAAAAAGTTTATTAAGTGCTGCAAATACGCAGCGAAAAATTAAGGGGGGTGTAACAGATGAAAAAAGGGACAACAATCGAAAGCGGATACGATGCTTCGGGGCGCTGGTGTCTGAAACTTCGAAAAGCAAAAGGCAAGTTTACGCTTGATGAAATAATTGAAGCGGCGAAAGAATGGGAAGAAGATTACTACGCTGTGATTATTAAAGCAATGAGCGATGAGACAGCACAGTATTACGACGATGACCTTGACGGCGATTGCGTGACATTGTATCGTGCTACAGATTTTATAAGCAAGGAATGTAGCTGATGAAAAGATTAACTTTAAATCAAGACAGCGAAATCAAGGTTAAGGACATCTACGGCAAAATGCACGATTGTAAAGATGTGCCGAATGAGTTTTACGGCTGTATTCGCAAACTTTACGACTACGAGAACACAGGCTACAATCCCGACTTCATCGACACTATTCCGTATATTTTACAAGATATGGCGGAACTCCTTGAAAATCCAACAACAGAACACATCAAGGCTTGCAAGTCGAAGATTGACTACATTTTAAATGCAAAAGACAAAGCCGCCAGCTAATGCACAGCTGGCGGCAAAGTGAAAAGATATAAAAATATTTACTGCTATTATTATATCTTTTCTCTCTTAAAAAATCAAGAGGTGAAATTATGAAAAAGTCGATTGAAAAAAGGACAAGAATATTGCTGCTTGCTTTGGGCATTACTCCGAATCTGATAGGATACGGATATTCTGTAAGTGCGATTTGCAAGCTGATTGAGCAGAGAAAAGCACGCAAGAAGGTGAGCTATTGCAAGCTGTACGAGGAAGTGGGCAAAGAGTTCTTTTCTAATGGCAACAGAGCCGAGAGAGCAATAAGAAATGCAATAGCGAATACGCTGCCACGAAATAAAGTATTGTGGGAAAAGCTGCTGAATTTTAAATGCAACGGAAAGCTAACGGTGAGTGAGTTTTTATCGCTTTGCGCCGAAAAACTGATGATGAGCGATGAATAAAATCAATTAACTGAGTTAATAAGCTCCGCACAGCTTGTTATATAGAAAGTAATAACTTTCGTTAATTATTCCTCTTAAAATAAAAATATAATACTTTTACTGCTTGCATAACAACAAAGGAGCAGGTGCGGCTGCTCTATTGCATTTTAAGGAGGAAATATGGATTTAGAAAAAACAAGTATTGAACGATTACGTGAGGGTGCTGAAATAAGCAAATATTATTATGGTAAACCGCTTATGCTCTGTTATTCAGGTGGCAAAGACAGCGATGTTATTTTAGATTTGGCTATTAAATCAGGTATAGAATTTGAATTACAGCACAGCCATACAACAGCTGATGCTCCCGAAACTGTTTATCACATTCGCCGAAAATTCAAAGAGCTGGAATCTAAAGGAATTAAGTGTACAACGCAAATGCCAACTTTCAAAGGTAAATCTGTCAGTATGTGGAGCTTGATTCCGGCTAAGAAAATCCCACCAACTCGCCTTGCACGATATTGTTGTGCAATACTGAAAGAAACAGCAGGACACGACAGAGCGATTGTGACAGGCGTAAGAAGAGCGGAAAGCACCAACAGAGCTAAAAGCGGAATTATTCAGACTTGGAGTAAAGACACCTCAAAGAGAATTATCATTAACAACGATAATGACGAAAAGAGAAAAATCGTTGAGCATTGTCAACTACAAGGGAAAACGGTATTCAATGTCATATGTGATTGGTCAAATGACGATGTAAAAGACTATATCAAAGAAGAACATATAAATTTAAATCCTTTGTATAAGTGTGGCTTTCACAGAGTAGGTTGCGTTGGCTGCCCTATGGCAGGAAAAGGAAGATACAAAGAATTTGCACTGTATCCTAAATACAGAAATTTGTATATCAGAGCGTTTGACAGAATGTTAGAAGTTCGCAAGCAAGCAGGATTAACAACTAATACGTGGCAATCAGGAATAGATGTGTATCACTGGTGGATGGAGGACAATGTTCTGCCAGGGCAGCTAACAATAGACGGAGAAAATGATTGGTGAGGTGAGAATATGAAACAGAAAAAACTTGATCATCTTGATTTGGTATGTCTTGAGATTGCTAAGTATAACAAAATACATAACACATATTACAGCTACGGCGAATACACAGCTTTAGTGCGTGCAGGAAAGATTATATCAGATGTTGTGAGTGAAAAGAGAGTTAAGAAAAATGAGAAGAAAATGGACAGATGATGATGTCAACAGTTTGTGCGAAATGTGGGGCAATTCAAGTGTTGAAAGAATTTGTACAAAACTTGAAAGAAGCAAAAGTTCTGTAATTCAAAAAGTTAATAGACTTAAGCTGGGAGCTTTTCTTGATAATAGTATTTACATTACAAAACATCAATTGTTTGTTGCTTTAGGAATAAACTCAGATTCATATAAAAATGTATCCTGGCTTAAAAACAGAGGATTGAAAACACACAAAGTAAAGCGTGGAAAACAAACTTTTAATATGATTCTTATAGATGAGTTTTGGAAGTGGGCATATGAAAATATGAATTTTCTTGATTTCAGCAGCTTTCAGAGGAACAGTTTAGGTAAAGAACCAAAGTGGGTTGATGAAAAAAGGCGCAAAGATATAAAAAAATCATATCAGTTTAAAAGAACTCCTTGGAGTGAGTTTGAAGATAAAGAACTTATGCGATTGCTTAGTAAATATAAATACAGTTACAAAGAACTGTCTCTGAAACTTAAAAGAACTGAAGGAGCTATACAAAGAAGAATATGCGACCTTGGTATCAAAGAGCGACCGGTTAAGGCGGATAATCATATCAAATGGACCGAAAGCGAATATATGATGCTTGGCGAAATGATTAAGAACGGATACAGTTATGAACTTATATCAGAAAAAATATCTAAGTCTGTTAAAGCAATCAGAGGCAGAGTATACAATACATATCTAACAGAAAGACTTGATAAAGTAAGAGCAATTATCGGTGACGGTAATTTCGGGGATAACGCTGCTTCTAAACAGTTAAAACATAAAAACTTACTTAGTGCAGAAGAAAAGTCAGAAGTTAAAGAGTTGATGTCAAGATTTATAGCGTGCTTGAGTGCTGATTTGGACGAAATAAAAAAAGTTTAATGTATATTTTCAAAAAGATATGTGCCAAAACTGGGACAAGTACAGAGGATGTAAAGCAAAAGAAAACGGCTGTGACGAATGTATATCATTTGTAAGATTAAAACCGCAATTTTGCAAAAGATGTGGCAAAGATTTTATTGAACACGGAGAACACCTTTATTGTCAGAATTGCAGAGAAGCAAGATTAAAGCAAGCACAGAGAAAATATGCGATATTAAATCAAAAAGGAGAATATAGATGAGAGAAATATTATTTAGAGGTCAAACTCGCAGAAGCTGTTTTGATGATGATTGCACCGCTTGCATAAAACATTGGCTTGAAAGAAGACTGGAGGGTGAAAATTAATGACACTTGACGAATTAAAAGCTGAAATATCCGAACGCATAGAAAGTGAACAGGAGAAGATGAGCGGATATAATGACAGCAAAAGCAGAAAGGACAAACATTATTACATAAGCGAAGGAATGGTGATAGCGTACGGAATTGTGGCTGATTATCTTGGTGATTTGGAGGTGCTTGAATGACAAATGAGGCGTATGAGCAGATTAAGCTATTCAACTGGGTTGCGTATGCGAGAAATACTTATCCGCAGCTTGACTTGCTGTATCATGTACCAAATGGTGGCAAGAGAAATCAAAAAGAGGCTTTTAATCTTAAGCGTCAAGGAGTGCGTGCAGGTGTACCGGATTTGTGTTTGCCGGTTGCAAGAGGAAAATTTCACGCACTTTACATTGAACTCAAGGTGGGCAACAACAAAGCGACTGAAAAGCAGCGAAAATGGATAAAGAGACTGAGAGAGCAGGGCAATTTGGCGCTTGTTTGCTATGGCTGGGAGGAGGCCTCGGCTGTATTGCTTAAGTACATAAAGCTAAAGGCGGACAGTGAAGATGAAAAGCTGTGAGAATTGCAGGCATTTTACACGCTGCTCAGCGAGGAGCAGAGGAGTGGTGTGCAACTGCTACGAAAAATATACAGGGAGAAAGAACAAAACAACAGCAAAGCAAGATGAATGGCTTGCAAAGCTGAATGAAAAAGGTTATGCAGTCGCTGTAATATCTTAATTTAGGAGAATAACAATGAAAAATGAAAAAGCAGAAACCAAAGTCGAAGAAGTCGCAGAAGAGGGTAACTTTGACACTCTGAGTGAACTTGACAAACTCGCAGTCGGCTTTATCGCAGGAGAAATTGACACAGAAATAATAAACAGTCTTGATACATACAACAGGTGGTTTGTTCTGTCCATGTCAGCTATATACAGCTGTGGCAAGATTGGCTTGCTCTCGGCTAAAAGTTGTGTGCAGGTCAAATACAAGTTATTGAGCGAATACAGACGATTCAGAACAGAAACATATTTCGCAGAGATTGAGCACCGTGAATGGATTAAACGAACGAGAGAAACATCTTGCAAACTTACAGAACTTGCACATCAAATTAATAACAAAGATACTGATGCATTAAAAACAGCTGTCGAGATTATTGACTTATTCACGAAACAAGATGTATATAATCAATTATTTATAAAAGCAGAAGCTGATGAAGAGTATAAGCAGAAATGTGTACAAGCTCTTACACAAAATGAAAAACTCTTCTTCGACCGCTTTGGCAATATACCTTTTGTAGATTTGCTTTTTAAATTCTATAAATCCACAGAAGAGAACAGAGCAGCGGAAATATACAAAGAACTTGATTGCGATAATCTTAATGTTGTTGCACATAGAGTTCCTGTAAAATCCGAAAATTGCAAAGGCATAGCAAAATCATATCTTGAATATTTCAAGTAAAAATCGCAGGGGCTGAAATGCCCCTGCATATCCTGCTCAAGTAATTAATTAAGTGACCGCTATAAAAAATAATGATATAATAAAGGATTTATAAAATGTACATATATAAATGTGAAGTTAAATCAGGGCCTCTGCTCGAAATAAAATATTATAAATCATTACGCAAGCGTAACAAAAAGAACATTGCACGCAATTTCAATCAAGCAAAAACAAACGAAAAACAAGCACTTGCAAACCGCATTCGTGGAGAGCAGCATACTCAAAGACTTATCCTCTGTAACTTTACCGAAGGAGATTGGTTTGCTCGCTTTTCAGCGCCCAAAGGAGAATTCACAGAGGAGCAGTTTGAAAAGATTGTTAATAATTTTTTCAAACGAATCAAACGCAGAGCAGAAAAAATAGGGGTACAATTCAAATACATTGGCTACTGTGAATGTGGCAAGCTCGGCAAAAATTGGCATCTGCATATAGTGATTGAAGATTGCATCAGAGAAATTGCAACAGAGTGTTGGCAATGGAAAAACGGCATAAACTTCACACCGCTATATCAAGACGGCAATTTTGCCGATCTTGCAAAATATATTCGCAAAGATGTTTGCGGAAAGAAAAGGTTAAGAACATCAAGAAATCTAACCAAGCCCGAAGTAACAGTTGTTGAGGGCAAAAAGCGTGAATTCAAAAAACTTGAAAAAGGTGAGGCTTTGCCTGTGCCTGATGGATATTATTTTTACAAAGACGATATGTGGGTTAATGACTTCACTGGAGCAAGCTATTATTTTGTATTTATGCAATTGACTGCAACAAGGAGGCTGACAAACAATGAACCTAAAACAAATCAGAGAAATGAGTGACAATATCTGTAATTACAGAGTCAGGATAGCCACTCTTGAAGCAGAGGTAACGCACATTACCTCAAACATTACTGCTGCAAACGGAGCAAGTGCGTCAGGGAGCATTGACAAGATAGTGCCCCAAATAGCTGACCTTCGAAACGAATTACACAACACAGAAACGAGAAGAGCTGTTGCAATATGTAGTATACCAACTGAAACAACAGAGGGCAGCTGCTTAATTTTGCATTTGCGTGATAAGCGTTCTTGGAAAGAAATAGCGTTCATTATGGGCGGAGGGAATACAGAGGACGGAGTGCGTATGATGTGTAATCGCTACGAATGGTAAATTTAAGCAAAGTTGTTCGTTTGTTCGGTGTAATGTATGTTAGACTATACTTGAGCAAAGCTCTAAAAAATACAAGGTTAATTTAAGTCGCTGTTACTGCAGCGGCTTATTTATTTGAAAATGATAAAAAGACATGTAACAACGGAATGGATAATACAACAAGTACAAAGCGGTAAAGCTTATAGATTTTATCTGACAGCAGATTGGATACAAGTGCGTGAAAAGAAAAAAGAAAAAGAACATTACGAATGTGAACGATGCAGAGCTAAAGGCAAATATACCCCTTGCGAAGCTGTACATCACAAGAAATATCTTAAAGCAAGGCCGGACCTTGCTCTTGACATCAACAATCTTGAATGTCTGTGCAAAGATTGTCATTACAAAGAGCATCACAAACTGCAAGAAAAAATTTTTTCAGAAGAATTTTCCGAGAAATGGTAGCACCCCCGGGGTCAAAAATCGCATTTACCTCAAGTGTGTGGATAACGGTGTACAGGGAAGACAATTCACTCTCGCACGCACGCACGAGAAATTTTTGTGATAGGAGCAATAAAATGGCACAAGTTAAAATGGCAAAAATCAAAGAAAGCTTAATTGAACAACTCACATTCAAAGGAGCAGACATTGATGTGTATCGTGACTTAATCGAAAGTTACATTTTCTACACTAAACTTGAACGACAAATGCAAGCTGATATCAAGAAAAACGGCTTATCATACAAGGCGATTTCTTCAACAGGTAAAGAATACACTAAAGACAATCCTTCAGTGAAAAATTCAATAATGTACAACAAGCAAAGACTTGCGATTCTTTCGCAAATGGGGCTATCAATCGACAAGGTCGAAAGTGATGTAAATGACGAACTGTAAATACCTTGACGATTACATAAAGCAAGTAAAAAGCGGTCAATATCGTGTATGCAAAGAGCAAATACAGCTTGTAAATTTCATAGAAAAAGTATTCGAAAATGAGCAAGTTTATGTTGACAGTGAGCAGGTTGAAAAGTATTTTGCTCTACAGAAATATTTTCCATACGAATTATTTGCGTGGGAAAAGTTTTGTTTTATTCTGCATAATTGCACATATTCCGCACCGGGTGTATTAAGATTTCCCGATTTAGTTTGTGTGGTCGGGCGAGGCGCAGGAAAAAATGGCTATCTTGCATTTGAAGATTTTGCTCTGCTCACGCCTGTCAACGGCATACGCAATTACGATATTGACATTTGTGCAACATCAGAAGAGCAAGCAAGCACAACCTTTAATGACATCTACGAAATTTTGGAAAACAATTCTACAAAAATGCAGCGGCATTTTAAGTGGAACAAAACAGAGATTACAAACATAAAGACTAATTCAACAATCAGATACAGAACTTCAAACAGCAAAACGAAAGACGGAGGCAGACCCGGTAAAGTCGACTTTGATGAAAAGCATGCATATGAAAATTATAAGCTCATTGATGTTTTCACAACGGGCTTAGGCAAAAAAGCTATGCCACGCAGAACAACAATTACAACTATGGGAGATGTTCGGGACGGGCCGCTTGACAACGAGCTTGCCGCAGGTCTTGAAGTGCTGAATGGTGATGCACCTGACAACGGCACTCTTTATTTCATATGCAGGTTAGACAATGAAAAAGAGGTATATGAGCAAGAAAATTGGTACAAAGCAAATCCGTCGTTGCAATATTTTCCAAATTTGTTAAGAGAAATTCAAAAGGAATTTGAGGATTGGAAGCGTGACAAAGTAAACAATTCATCTTTTATGACTAAGCGTATGAATATCCCCAAAGGTACAGAAATGCACCCGGTTACAGCGTGGGAAAACATAAAAGCCACAAACAGACCGCTACCCGATTTGGAAGGCAAAACTTGTGTATTTGGTCTTGACTATACTAAAACAACAGATTTTCTCGGAGCAGGTTTGCTGTTTATGATTGATAACGAAATTGTTTGGAAACAGATGTCGTGGTATTGCTCACAATCCGCTGACCTCAGCAGAATTAAATTTCCGTATGATAAACAGCCTGACCTACAACGAGTTGATGGTGCAGAAATACCGCCACAAATTGTTGCAGAATGGCTCAAAGAACAGAAAAAGCACTACAACATCATAGCAGGAGCGTTGGATAACTACCGATACACTTTGCTCAAAAGTCCTCTATTGGAGTGTGGATTTGAGTGTGATCGCAAGGGTCTTAATAACTTAAAACTCGTTCGGCCGTCAGATAAAATGCTGGTAGCTCCGCTGATAGCGTCTGATTTTGCAAACCATAAAATCGTATGGGGCGATTCGGCGTTAATGCGTTGGTACACGAACAATACATCGGCAACAGAGGATAAAAACGGCAATATCAGCTACGGCAAAATCGAGCCAAAGTCGAGAAAAACAGACGGCTTTATGGCTTTTGTAGCAGCATATACACAATTAGATTTGCTCAAACAAAGCCAGCCTATTTCAACAGACAATTTTAAAAAATTTTTTAAAACTATCAGCGTATAGCGTATAAGGTGGTGATATTTTGAATATTTTTAGTTTTTTCCGCAGAAAAATTAAAGCAGCCCCTCAAGAAAATGACAACAGCTTTGATGATAGTTATTCCGCTGCCGAGCAGCGGTTTAGGCTAACAGAGCTTGCACTGTTTACTGCAATTGATTTTATAGCCAAAAGCATTGCCAAGTGCGAATTTGTTACTGTAATTGATAACAAAGAGTACAAAGGTCTTGAATACTATCTATGGAATTATGCACCGAACAAACATCAAACGAAAGTCGAGTTTTTAACACAGGCGATTTCAAAATTAATTTTTGACAACGAACTGTTAATTATTTCAACTGCTGATAATCAGTTGCTCATTGCAGATAGCTATTGCAAAACTGAATATGCTGTTTTTGATGATATTTTTACAAGTGTAACTTGCCGAAATTTTACATATCAGCGTACTTTTAGCGAAAGTGAAGTAATTTATTTAAAGTACAACAGCTTTGCTCTCAGAGGCTTATTAGCCGAAATGTGCACTACATACGAGCAACTTATGATGTCTGCTCAAGAGCGCTACAATAAAGCCGTAGGGCATAAAGGTATAGTAACTTTTGAAAACTTCAACTTTGGCGATAAAGATTTTAAAGAAACATTTTCTGAAATTCTTGAAAAGCAGTTCAAAAAATATTATGAGTCAAAGAATGCTGTATTACCTGTTTTCAAAGGAATGAAGTATTCAGAGCCTGCAACAGAGGCAGGGAAAACTACAAACAGTGAAATTACCGATATTCAAAAGCTAAGAGCAGAGGCATATGCAACTGTTGGAAACGCTTTACACATTCCGCCGGCCATTCTTAGCGGCGAGGCATCTATGCTTTCAGACGCTATGGATTGTGCTATCGCAAATGCGGTAGATCCTATTGCACAAATGTTTGAACAAGAAATTACAAAAAAGAAATTCGGAAACTCCGAATTTTTAAAAGGCAACTATATGCTTATCGATACAACAACAGTTAAACATATAGACGCTATAAGCAATGCAAATAACCTTGACAAATCAATAGCAAGCGGTGTCCTCTCCCCTGCAAAGGCTCAAAAGTATTGTAATATGCTGCCTTGCGAAGAAGAATGGGCACAGAAATATTACATTACAAAGAACTATCAGACATCAGATGAGGTGTTGAAAGGTGGTGAAACTCAGTGAAAGAAAGAAACTACAAAATCAAGCAGATTGCGGATGAAAATGTCTTGCAAATCTATTTGTACGGTGAAATTGAACCGGGGTATTTAGATTGTTGGGGTTATTACTATGGTTCAACTACAAGTGCAGAGTATATCCGAAAAGCCGTTGATAAAGCGGGGGCTATTAGCAGTATCGAACTGTACATCAATTCAGTTGGTGGTTATGTTGACGAAGGTGTCGCTATTTACAATCTGTTAAAAAGGCAGAATGTACCTGTTACTGCGTATATTGACGGTATGGCGTGTTCAATCGCAAGTGTAGTAGCTATGGCAGCGGATAAAATCATAATGCCGTCTAATACAACTATGATGATTCATCACGCTATCGGTGCTTGCTACGGTAACGCTAAAGAACATAGAGAATATGCAGAACAGCTTGATAAAATCAGCGAAGCGAGCACTAATTCTTATCTCGTACACGCAGGTGATAAACTTACGAGAGAAACCCTTGAACCACTGCTTGACGCTGAAACATTCCTTACTGCACAGGAGGCGCTCGAACTCGGCTTGTGTGATGAAATTCTCGACCCTGTTGACTTAACGGATTCAAAAGAAGTTGTTGAACAAGCAGAACAGAGAAAAAATCCTAAAGCAAAACAAGCAGCGGCAGAACTCACGAAAATGCTCGGTAAAAAGCCGCCACAGGAACCAAACACCACTCAGCACGAAAAAGACAGCTTTGATTTTTTTGAAACATTTTTCAAAAACAAAAATTATTTATAAAGGAGATTAAAAATGAAAAATCTTGATTTTATTAACAATGCAAAAACAAATTTTGCAAAGCAGTTGAAGGAAGCGTTCACAGACAAAGACGAAGCTAAGATGACATCTGCATTTGAGCAGTACGCTACAAGTCTTCAGCAGGCTATTATTGACACAGCAGCAGAAGTAGGTGCAACTGCTGACAATGCCATTCTCGCCAAAAGGGGTTTCAGACAGCTTACATCGGCGGAACAGAGCTTTTACAATAACATTAAGACAGCTTCAAAGGCTGTTGATGTTAAGCAGAGCCTTGCAGGTCTTGATGTAACTATTCCGCAGACTGTAATTGATACAGTTCTCGAAGACATTTCAAATGAGCATCCACTTCTTGATGCTATCAATATTGAAAACACTTACGGCTCAGTGAAAGCAATTTTTGCAACTGATACAAAACAAATGGCGGCTTGGGGCGCTCTTAATTCTCAGATTGCACAGGAGCTTGCTGGAACCATTGAAGAAAAAGACTTCTCCACATCAAAGCTTACAGCATTTATTCCTGTTCCAAAGGATATGCTTGAACTCGGAGCTACATACATTGACGCTTATGTTCGCAGAATTCTTGCTGATGCTCTTGCTTACGGACTTGAAGACGGTTTTATCAATGGTGACGGCAAGAACAAGCCTGTGGGCATTCTCAAGAATATTAACGGCTCAGTAACCGCAGGTGCATATCCTGACAAGACGGCGACTAAAGTTACAAAACTCGATATTAAGTCATATATGCCTCTGATCGGTAAGATTGCAAAAGGCAAAGGCGGCAAAACCAAGTCAGTGCCATTTGTTGACTTAATTGTCAATCCTGTTGATTACCTCACCAAGGTTATTCCTGCAACTACTGTTCTCGCTACTGACGGTAGCTATAAAAACAACATTTTTCCTTATCCTACACGAGTATTTCAGTCTGAAATGATTGCAGTAGGCACTGCTGCTCTTGGCCAGCTTTCTAAATACAAAGCCTGCGTATCGACAGGAAAGGGCGGTAAACTCGAATACTCTGATCAGAACCAGTTTCTCGAAGACAATCGTGTATATACAATTAAAACATATGCAACGGGTTTCTCGTATGATGAAACTGATTTCTTAAAGCTTGATATCAGCGCTCTTGAACCGCTCGCTATCGAGGTTACTCTCAATTCTAAATCATCAACATAATAAGCAGGAGGTGTTGAATTATGGCACAGTTAATTGATGATGTGATTAATATGCTTGATTTTGACAGCGAACACATCAAAACTGACGATAGCGCAAAATCAAAAATTAATATCATAATTGAAAATGGCAAGCAACACCTCCGCTCTTTCCATCCTGCCTTAACTGATGAGGATTTCATAAGCTCTACAAGAGCAAGAAGTTTGTTGTTTGACTACTGCCGATATGCTTACAGCAACGCAACAGAACAGTTTGACAACAACTTTGCAGCGGATATTTTGATGTTAAGGCAAGAATATGAGGTAAAAGCTTATGACTCAAAGTGATATTAAGTTTTTGACATTTAATGACGGTGTAGCTTTTGTTTTTGATACAGACGAAAACGATACTATTATTGCTAACACAGCACGAAAGTATCGCTTTGGCAACGAAAAAGTTGGAGTTACTCGTTATTACGGCGCAAAACAAAATGATATTGAATTATCAAAAGTGATACATATACATTGTGATGAGAAAATTCAGCCGGATATGGCTTTGGTAATTGACTGCACAAGATACAAAATTGAGCAGGTTCAGCATGACAGATGCAAAAATCCGCCTTGCACTATTTTATCTTTATCTCAGAGAGGCTTATACAAGGAGAAAGCAAATGACTTTTAAAAATTATGACGAATTTGTCGGCTTACTTGAAACTTGCAACTTCAAAGTTGCCGAAGCTGATTTTAGCAAACCGGTTGAAACTCCATTTATTGCTTATTTCAAAGATGAAGATAAAAATGTATATGCAGACGGAAAAGTTATTTTTACTTTATATAGCAAGATTGATATTGAGCTATATACAGACAGAACAGACCATGCAAGCGAAGAAAAATTTGCAGAATGGCTTAATAGCAATAATCTTGTTTGGAAAAAGACTAACCGAGCGTGGATTGCGGCAGAAAAAATGTGTGTATCATATTATGAAGTAAGAGTTGATTACAAAATATGAGCAACAAAAAATGCGGTATCGACAGAATTGGCGAAACTATATCTCGTGAAGTTGCAGGATATACAGCAGACATACAAATGGGCGTAATACAACTTGTTGATACTAAAGCAGATGAGCTTAAAGAAGCAATTAAAAAAGCGGCACCTGTTGGCAAAAGAAAAAAATATCGCAGATCGTTCAAAGTAAAAGTTACAAACGAACTTAATGCTTACTATGAAAAGACGGTCTTTGCCTCAGGCAAAGAATACAGGCTTACACACTTGCTCGAAAAACCTCACGCAAGCAGAAAAGGCGGAACTGTAATGCCAAAAGTGCACATTGCTCCTGCAAGCGAGCAAATTCACAAAGAATTTGAAAACGAAGTTAAAAAACTAATTCTCTCTTCCGAAGCAATGGGCGGAGGCTTTAAAAGAAAATAAAAAGGAGTTTTTATCATGAACAAAACTATCGCAAAAGTAGGCTATGCAATGCTTACAGAAACAACTGAAGGTACAATCACATATGACAAAGTAAAGTGGTTTAAGTCTGACAAAGCCGGCGGCAGAACAGTAGGTGCAGAACCAAGCGGTGAATCAACTACCGTATATGCAGACGGTTTGCCTGTTATAGTTGCAAATAACAATGCCGGTTACAACATCAGTCTTGAGCTTATTGCTATCGTTGATGACATCGAAAAGGACTGGTACGGCAATGCTGAGGCAACCGAAGGTGGATTTATTGAAAAAGGCGGAATCAGCGTATTACCTCGCTTTGCTTTGCTTGTTGCTAAAGAGCGTTATGACAGCGACAAACTCTATGAAATTGACACATACTTCGACTGCGTTGCATCTACAAGAGCCACACGCAACGATAAGACATCAGAGGGTAACTTTGATCCGCAGTTTCCGACATTTACAATCACCTCAAAACCTCGCCCGGACAATGACTTTGTAAGATACACATCGTATGAAGACACATTACCTGAATCGGTAGTAACTCCAACAGTAAAAGGAGAAGTATAATGAATAAAACAATTAAAGTCGGTGAGAAAGAGCTTGAAGTTGAAGTGTCTGCATATACTATGCTTATTTACGAAGACAATTTCAAGAATCGCAGTTTTTTAAGAGATGTCGATATGTTGACAGCTAATCCAAATAAAGTACAGTACAGCTCAACTGTGCGCATTTTATGGGCAGCGGCTAAATCTGCAGACGATACAATAAAACCAATCAAAGAATTTTCAAAGCAGTATAGCATTGGAGAAGTAATATCAACAGCACAGCCCCTTGTTGAACTCATTGTAGAATCACTGAAAACCAGCTCAAAAAAAGCAACAGCGGCAGCAGTCTGAAAGTACAAATGACGGCACAGGAAATTTTATCCTATGCCGTCAAATGCGGTCTGACTGTCGCTGACATGAAAACTTTTTCAATTGGTTTTATTTTAGATTATATTGACACTTATTACAAGCTCAAAAGCAATCAGAACATACACGCTGATGAAGAAAAATACTTGAAACTTAAATCAGTGTTGCCATTCGTTGAAGAAAAATACAACAGCGGAAACATTACTTATCAACAATATTCTGAATGGATGAGTGATTACAAAAGATTGGAGGATATATATGGCGTCAACTATTAAAGGTATTACAGTTAAAATTGCAGGCGAAACAACGGACTTGCAAAAAGCGTTGAAGAATATACAATCCTCTTCACGCTCATTGCAAGCGGAATTGAAAACTATTAACAGTCAGCTTAAATTTGACCCTGACAATACAGTCTTGCTCACGCAAAAGCAAGATGTTCTGCGTGAACAGATTAAAAGCAGTACATCTGCTCTCCAAGAGCTTAATGAAGTTAAAGAGCAAGTTGAAGAACAAGCTAAAAACGGCGAAATATCTGCGGATCAGTTTAGAGCATATCAGCGTGAAGTTGAAAAAACTAAAAATCAGCTTGAAAACTTTAAAAAGCAACTTGAGGACACGGAAGCAGCTGCTAAAGAACTTGAAGACAAAAGCAACAATACTAACTTAAGCAAATTCAAAAAAGAGCTTGACGATGTAAAAAGCTCAGCTTCAAATCTTAAAGATGTTATCTCTGACACAGCGGCAGGAATTGGCGTTGCTGTGGGTACAATCGGCGGTTCTGCTGTTGCAGCAATAACAAGTGCTAACAGCGAAAAGAAAGCTCTCAATTCATTACAGGCACAAACAGGCTTAACCAAAGACGAACTGCTCAAGTACAAAAGTGTAATTAATGACATATACAAAGATAACTTTGGCGAATCGCAAGAAGAAATCGCCGATACTCTTGCAAAAATTAAGCAGGTTACGAGTGAAACAGACCCGAGCAAGCTTAAAGAAATGGCAGAAAACCTATATACTCTGCAAGATACTTTTGACGGTTTTGATATAAATGAAACATTAAGAGGTATAAACGGATTAGTCACTAATATGGGACTTTCTGCCGAAGATGCGTTCGATTTAATCGTAAAAGGTGCTCAAAACGGCTTGAATTATAGTGGAGAACTTGCAGACAACCTTGCTGAATACTCTCAGATATGGGGACAAGCAGGTTTTTCGGCTGAACAAACTTTCAGTATTCTTGAAAACGGTACAAAAAACGGTGCTTATAATCTCGACAAAGTTAATGACTTTGTAAAAGAGTTCACAATATCATTATCTGACGGCAGAATCGAAGAAAATCTCGGCAGTTTTTCAGAAGACACTGCAACATTGTTCAATAAATGGAAAGACGGCAAAGCAACCGCTGCGGATGTTTTCTATTCTGTAATAAAAGATTTAAAGAACGCAAAAACAGACCAAGAGGCGCTAACAACAGCCTCAAATGTGTGGTCGAGCCTCGGTGAAGATAATGCGCTGAAAGTTATAACTTCTCTCGGTGATGTTAATGACAGCTATAAAGATGTCGAAGGTTCAATGCAAAAAATCAAAGACATTAAATACGATGATGTCGAGTCGGATTGGGAAAGCCTCGGAAGAACGATAAAAACAGATGTTATTAATCCTATCGGCAAATCTCTTTTTCCCGAAGTAAAAAAGCTTTGTGATTTTACCTCCAAGCATACAGATAAGATTATTCCAGTTTTGGAAACAGTCGGCTCACTTACAGCAGGTATTTGGGCAGGCAAGAAAGTTTCAGCATTATATACAGCTGTATCACAGCTTGTTAATTCTTATAAAGTGTTAAAAACAGCTACTGAAGGGGCTGCTTTAGCTCAAGAGGGCTTAAATCTTGCACAAAAAGCTAATGCTATCGGTGCTGTAGTATCAATAGTGACAACACTCATAGGCACTATCTATGCTTGGAGCGAAGCAAGTCAAGATAACTCACAAAAATTAGACGAATGGCAAGAGAAAATAGACACTGCAAAAGAAAAAAACAAAGAACTTACAGACAGTTATCAAAATTTTATTGATAAACGAAACGAATCCGTAAATAAAGCAACAAGCGAAAATCAATATTATGATAACTTATGGGAAGAACTTAAAAAAATAGTTGATGAAAACGGTAAAGTAAATGAGGGCTACGAAGACAGAGCAAAATTCATCACTACAAAGCTTGAGGATTTAACTGGAACAGAAATAACATTGAATGGCAATGTTATAGAAAACTACAAAGAACTTAGAGACACTATTCAGGAAGTTATCGACAAGAAAAAAGCTAACAATATTCTATCTGCATATGAATCAAATTACAATGAAGCTGTTACAAACAAAAGCGAAGCACAAAATAATGTAGAAAGTGCTCAAGCAGCTTATGAAAGTGCTCAAAGGGGTACATCAAAAGTACAAACTGAATACAATAAAGATGTAACAGAGTTAATGACTTTAGAGCAACAGCTAAAAAGAGCAAAAGAAAAAGGACATATAATGTCAAAAATCATTGGTCTTAGCGCTAAAGTTGATCAAGGCAAAAAAGAATTAGATTCAGCAAAAAAATTTGAACAAGAAAAAAAGAAAGAGTTAGAAACTTCAAAGAAGACTTTGCAAGAATATCTTACAACTATAGATAATTACGAAAATCTACAAACTGCAATTTTAAATGAAAATGAAGAAAATACTTCAGATGCACTAAGAAAAATTCAAAATGATTTTATAACTGCAAAATCAGGAACAGAAGAAACACTTAAGCAACAATGCGTAAACTATCGTATGAGATTTACTGAAATTCAACAAGCAATTGCAGAAGGAAAAACAGATTACTATACTGCTGACGATCTTACTAATATGCAATTACTTTTACAAGCAGCAGAAGATGAATATAATAAATATTGTCAAAATTCGCTTGAAACAGGAGAAAAAGCAACGAGTAATGTAGCTGATGGTATTGATAAAAATTCTGTAACAGTATATGAATCAGCCAATAAAGTATCAAAAAAAGGTTCGTCCGGTTTTGCAAGTGACCAACATGAAAGAGTCAAAATAGGCAGCAAAAGTGTTAACGATTACGCATCAGGTATTGACGGAAACAGTGGCGTTGCAAGAGAAGCTGGAGTAAGAATTGGTAAAAGCGCTCGCAGTGGTGTTACAAGTGTATCTTTGTTCAACACAGGCAATAATTTTGTTCAAGGCTTTATTAATGGTATTTCGTCGGGAAATGCTATTAAGAATGTGTGGAGCACAGCGACAGGCATAGGCGGACTTGCACTTGGTGCAGTAAAAAAAATTCTTGGCATTAATTCTCCGTCAAGAGAAGCCAAAAAAATAGGCGGCTATTTTACAGAAGGCTTAGTAATAGGTATCAATGACAATAAAAACAAAGTAAAACTAAGCACAGAAAATCTTGCAAGTTCTATGCTTGGTAGCTTTGATTTTGAAAACCCTGTTGGCTATATTGATGTATTAAATGATAAATTTAATAACATCAAAAATTTAGATAATGCTATTGCATCAAGAACTACAAATAAAGTTGTAACAAGCTCTCCCAAAATTGAGCTAAATTACTACGGTGATGTAAATATAAATACGGACTTAGATATTGATGATTTCAATGAGCGTGTTTCAAATGCAATTATAGACACACTTAGCAACGAATGTTAAAGAGGTGAATTTATGCATAATTTAGAATACAACGGTACAAGCTTACGCAAACTTGGTTTTTGTATAGCCGGTACACCCTTTTATCAAATAGCAAATCGCAAATTTGATATTGTCGACATTTATGGCAAAGACGGTGGAATAATCAGCGATAACGGTTATTACGAAAATATAGATGTATCGTATGAAATCAACAGTCTTCCGTGGCTTGTGTATAACAACACTCAAACTCTTGTGCATATGCTTGCAGAAGAATTTGCAGCTTTTGATTGCACATACAAAGAACTGCGAGATACATATAACAATGGCTATTTCACAAAAGCAATTTGTAAGAGCATTGATAAAATAGAATATAAAGCAGATAAATGTGTATCAACAATTTTAAATTTTTCAAGACAAGCTTTTTGGTATAGTGACGAAGGTCAGAAAGCTATAATGTATAACCTACCCGCATCATCTACAGCAGAAATAAATATTTATAATCCTGAAAAATTTGATTCTGTACCATATATAAAACTGTCTTACAATCAAGATATATCGTTAGAAATTAATAACACACTTATGCAAATAAAAGCTGTTTTTGCAAGCGATGAAAGCATTGTTGAACTTGATTCAGAACTACATTCAGCTTTTTGTGGATTGTCAGATATGAACAATTACTTGCAGTGTAATTATTTTCCAAAATTCAAACCTGGTTGGAATACAATTAAATTGCTATCTCAAAAAAGTAATGCTTTCAATACAATTGAAATTATACCACGATGGAGGCGATTATAATGTATCCGCTGCTTTTTAACAGCGTTCAGGATTCTACAGAATCATTTAACACTAACGGCTACGGATTTATTACTGAATGTACTGAATTTTTAGTAACAGAAGAACGCAATGGCATATATACATTTGAAGCAAAGATTAAAAGTACAGATAGATTAATTGATAAAGTCAAAAATGGTGCTTACATAAAAGCGAAAGCTAATTCACAAGATGAACCACAGCTATTTTATATTGAAAAAATAGAAATTGATAAATATGGCGATATGACTGTATCAGGAAGTCATATATCAAGATTATTCTTTCAAAACGGTACCGTACCTATGTATTTTAATTATTCAAAAAAAGATACTCCTGCTTCAATTATTTCCGATCTTCAATATGAAGTGTGGTACAAAGATATTCCTTACAATTGGTTTGAATTTAATTCTAATATAAATTTGAAAAGAGAATTTTCACTTGGCTTTAATTCAGCTGAAAAATTTGAAAATATTTTACTTAATGGCGAAGAAGGTTTGACATCAGTTTTTAAAGCAGAATTGTGGTGTAACAACTTTACAGTCAATCTGCTTTCAAGCAGAGGTAAAGGCACTCATAGACTTATCTTTGGCTCAAATATATCAGAATTTAAACAAATTAATTCAATCAATGAATATTATACACACATTATGCCATTCGCTCGTTGCGAAACAACAGAGGGTAAAGAAGTTACAGTAACTGCAACAGAACCTTACACAACTAATTTGAATGCAGTTTTTAAAAAGACATATCTATTTGATTGCACAAGCAAAATTACAAAAACGAAAGTAAATCCTCTAACAGGTTTGGGGTATAACGATGTTAGAAATATGCTTAAAGATGCAGTTGAAGAATATTTAAAAAATACTGAACAAGTTACTGAATATGTTAATATTACTGTAACGCTTGAATCAGAACTTGCAAATTTAAAAGATTGTGGGCTATGCGACAAAGTAATAGTGTTGCATAAAGACGGTTCAGAAATTGAAAGCAAAATCACAAAAACTGTATATGACAGCATTAGCGAAAAATACACAGAAATCGGCATAGGAGAAGTTAATTTCAAGATGTCTGATTTTTTAAAAATTAAAAGGAGGTTCAGAAGATAATGAAACTTAAACATATTCCTGCTACAATTGACATCAACAGTCGCAACGAGCAGCGAATTGCAGGTATTGTCAATATTAATGACAAAAAGACAAGATATCTTGATGTAACGATAATTGCAAGTGGAGAAAAACTCGATCTAAGCGGTTGCACAGTTACTGCTATTTTTGTTATTGATGATGTTTTAGTCAATAATGCAGTTGACTGCACAGTCGAAAACAATATAGTCACTATTCCACTTGAGAATTTCAATGGCAGATATGGATATCTCAGCATAGAACTTAACATTGTAAAAGACGGAACAGTGATTGTAAATACACCTATTCCGCTCAAGATTCAAGTGACATCTTCTATCGCTGATAACGCTAAAATTTCAGAGAAAACATATGGAACTATCGCTGAAACAGTTAAAGAAGTGTATGACGCTCGTGGAACATATGAGAATTTGAGCAATAGATTTGTTGCTGTCAATAATTCGATAGAGAGTGCTAAAACCGAAACAGCAAAAGCACTTAATGAAAAAGTCAGCAAAGATTCAATGCTTGACATAACTACAAGCGTTAATCTCACTTCGCTTGAGGACACAGAACAGACGGCAAACGGAGTTACTATTTCAGTCAAGAACAATAAAATTAGCTTAAGCGGCACATCTACCGCTGCAGTTAATTTTTACCTCAACCTCAAGCGTGCAGTTACTCTTGAACAAAACAAAGCGTATTGCTTGTCTTTGCAAAACTTTTCAAATATTGAAAACTCAGGCTGTGTATTTTATCCTGCAAATTGCCAGAAGGTAATCAGCTCATCGTGGCTCTTATCAGAAGTAAGTGCTTTCAAGAATGCAGTTGCTACATATACGGCAACTACAAGTATTATCATAGACGCGATTAAAGTAGCAATTGCTACCGATAGAATCGTAGACAATGCTTGTAACTTGCAGATTGAACAAAACAACAAAAGCACAGCGTATGCTAATCCTGATTCGATTAAGTCAAGCATTAAGCCAGAATTGTATCAAGCTCCCGACCATACGATGCATTACTTGTATGTTTCAAATGATTATGACGAAAATACTGACGATTTTGGAGTTACAAAATTCAACTCCATTTTGTCTGCTAATGACAGCATTTCGGATAATAGCTACCGTAATCGTTACACGATCGTCGTCATGGCAGGTACATACACAGATTTACAAGATAAATACGCAGGCATGTCTGATGTAAAATTAATCGGTTATCGTGGCGTAATGATGAAAGACTATGTCTATTATGAGTCTGAAAATATATACAATCCACAGGCTACAATAATTAAGTGGGACGGTGCAACAGGCTTTGATAAGTCTACATTAAAATCTGAAGATATAATCAAAAAATGTCCGTTTCATTTAGATTTGAATGTTCACACGCACATCAAAGGTTTTACATTTGATTGTAAAAATATTCGTTACGCTTTACATCTCGAATCGGGCGGTACAGGTTATGCAACAGAATGGACAGTCGCTAATTGCATATTTAAGTGGGGTGGCAGAGCGGATTGCGTTGATTATTCTGGCAAAACAACGGTTCCAGCGCTCGGATGTGGTCACAGCTTTGGTGAGGTAGGATTGATTGAAAACTGCAAAATTATCCCCACAGACTGCACTGTTGGCTATCAGAACCACGAAAATGCTGACAATAGCAGTTTTGGCTTACATATGAAAATAGGCTCAAGTATTACAATCAGAAATTGTGATTTTGGTGGAACGGAAATCCAAGCAAGAACTCTCAAGGGCGCATATTCTGATACTCCAAACACTGTTAATATTGAAAAGTGTATTAATATTTCAGAAGTCAAAAAGATGTATTCTGCACCTGCGGAGCGTTGTGATTGGAAAGTTACAGTTGACGGAAACGAGGTAGAGTGATGATTTATAGACATTTAATTGTTGATAATACAACCGCAAAAGGACTGCTCAACGGTGTTCTTGAACTCAGCTTTAATGTTATTACTGCAGAGCAGTATCAAGAGATTATTTTAAGCAAATAAAAAATGGAGTAACGCTTTGTTACTCCATTGATAGAATTTATATTTTATTTAAGGTATAAATAATTTAATTAGACCAGCTATGGCTGTGATAAAGGCTGTAACAGTTACTAATCCAGCCATAGTATTCTTGATGAAATTCATAAATGGGCTTGGTTCTTTTGACGAAAGTTTGTCCCACGCCTTACTTATAAGCGGTAACACTATATGAAACAATGTTTGAAAAACATCAACAAAAAAGATTACAACTGTAAATATCAATATTGCAGAAAGAATTAATTGTGATGTTGTGGGATTTATTACAAAGTACACTTCTAAGCAATAAACTATTGTGTAAAGAGTTATAAAAGTCATTATGCAATATACGAAAGTTTTTAGCAACATTTTGTTTTTCTGCTTTTCTGTAAGTGGCATTAAAATCCACCAAATAGCGAAAAATACGGATGTTGTATATGATAAAAAAGTGACATCTTGCCCAATATTCTTTTTGTATATTCCTAATCCTAAAAATATCAAACCTGTAAAGAAAGAAGAAACAAGTATTTTTGTTCTTATATTACTAAGTTTGTTTAGCAGAAGTTTGCAGAACCATTTTATTGTATTTTTCATATTATCACCAAGCAAAATAATCTATTTGAATTTTATTATAACATATTAAACAGCAAAAACAAGGAGGAAATTTTATGACAAGAGTAACTTGTGTTGATATTTCGGAATTTCAGCAGAATATCGACTTCAACAAAATGAAAAATGACGGCATAAAAGCTGTAATAATAAGGGCAGGATACGGCAGAGAAGTATCGCAAAAAGACAGTATGTTTGAAAGCCATTACAAAAATGCCAAAAACGCAAATTTAAAAATCGGAGTGTATTGGTACAGCTATGCTGACAGTGTGAACGATGCGGAAAAAGAGGCAAGGGCTTGCCTTGAGTGCATTAAAAGCAAGAGCCTTGATATGCCGATTTATTATGACTTGGAAGATAATTCGCAAACTAAACTCGGCAAAGCAAAACTTACAGAAATTGCGGAACGCTTTTGCGAAACGATCAAGAAAAGTAACTACAGAGCAGGTGTATATGCTAATCTGAATTGGTTTAATAATTATCTCGATTACGATAAATTAAAGAAAAAGTACAGTATCTGGCTTGCACAATATAACTCCGTAAATGAATTAAACTGTGATATATGGCAGAATAGTTCATCAGGCCGTGTTAATGGATACAACGGCAGGCTTGATACTAACATTGTGTATGATGAGAGTCTTTTTAATTGTGCTGATAAAAGCACATCAAAAAAGCCAACGCTGACTTATCGTGTGTACGCAGACGGCAAATGGTACAGCGAGGTTAAAGGCTTGTCAAATATTGCAGGACGAAAGAAACAAGCTATTTCAGCCGTTGCGGTTAAGGTATCAGCAGGAAAACTTTGCTATCGTGTCCATCTGCTCAACGGTGACTGGCTGCCGTGGGTAAACGGCTATGACATCAGCGATAGCGACAATGGTTATGCAGGCATTAAAGGCAAAGTCATTGACGCTATACAGGTTGAATTTGAGGGAGTCGGCGATTATAAGGCAACCTACAGAGTGCGTAAACAGGGCGCAGGCTTTTTCGATTGGCAGTACAACACCGAAAAAGACAGCGAGCAGGACGGTTACGCAGGACTTCTCGGCACTAAAATTGACGGTGTGCAGATTACATTGACATAACGGAGGTATAAAATGAAAAATGCAGTAACAAAGCAGCAGATTGATGAATTGCTCAAAAAATCAGAATTTAGAACTGAAACAGTTTATAACAAAGTAACTATAGTAAGCTGTAAATTACCAAATGGTTTTGTTATAAATGAAGCAAGCGGAGCAGTTGATCCTGCTAACTACGATGAAAAAATTGGCAAAAAAATCTGTATGGAAAGAATTGAAAATAAGTTGTGGGAACTCGAAGGATATGCTCTCGCAAAACAGCTTTACGATGAGGTGAAATAATGAAAGACAATATTATTCAGGCTACTGTTTCGGTAGCTATCGGTGCATTGGCGGCTTATTTTAACATATTGCTTGTACCGCTTGCAGTTTTAATCTGTGTAATGATAATAGACTATGGTACAGGTATGGCAGAGGCATACATCAATAAAACCCTTAACAGCCGTATTGGTGTTAAGGGCATACTTACAAAGATAGGCTACCTCGTTCTCGTGTGCGTGGGCGGTGTAGTTGATTACCTCATCGGTGCAGGACTCGCAAGCGCGGGAATTGACTACAGCAGCTACTGCTTTGGATTGATTGTGGCTGTATGGCTTATCATCAATGAGCTTATAAGTATTCTCGAAAATCTGAGCGAGCTTGGAACACCGATTCCACAGTTTTTAGTTAAAATTGTACACAGATTGAAAGACTCGGTTGACAGTAAGACTGATTATGATACCGATAAAAAAGAATAATACATAAGTTTAGCCCCACACTTCTTACTTAGCAAGTGTGGGGCTGTTTTTAATTGTTATCATCAATAAACTATTTTTAAAACTTTTTCGTGTTATCAGATATTCGCAATGAATAAATATAGATTGAGTATGTAAATGAGTATGTAAGAAAAAGTCAGTAAACACCTGATTTTTTGAACTTTAAAGCTGACTAACATTTGACTAACATTTTTGAAATCTAAAGCAGTTTTAGGCGGTGTTTTACGGGAAACAGGCAAATAGAAAAACTGCATACAAGCCTTAAAAACGGCTTGGTTATGCGGTTTTTGCTTTGGAGCTGGTGAACGGACTTGAACCGTCGACCTACTGATTACGAATCAGTTGCGCTACCAACTGCGCCACACCAGCAAATCGTGACTAACAATGTCTATTATACAACGAATATTTGAAAATTTCAAGACTTATTTTGGGAACAATATGGTAATAATTTACAGTGATTTATATTCACTTTTGTGGAATTATTATAAACTTTGTATTATAATTGTTGTAATAGTTAAAATATATATCAAGCATTTATATACAAAGGGTGTGTAGAATTGGCTAAATACGAAGGAAAAAACAGTTCTTTTGCATTAAGACTAAAACAACATCGTGAACTTTGCAGACTTACACAGCAGCAGGTTGCCGATATTTTGAATATTAACAGAACAACCTATACAAAGTACGAAACAGGTGTGTCCGAGCCGAGCCATGAAGTTTTAAGAAAAATTGTTTCTATTTTCGGCACGGATTATAACACTTTGCTTGGTAACGGAAGTTCTTTCTTACCGATAGTTCAGGATCCTGACGATACTTTGAAACTGTATAATCTTTCAAATGACGAAAAAAAGCTTTTGATTGCTTACAGAGCAATGTCCGACGAAAATAAAGCGGATACACTTAATAAGATGAAAGAAAAATTGGGAATTGTTAATAAGTGATTTCGGATAGCATGGGGTTAATTTTGGATTAATAAATGTAATAAAATCACGCATAAAATGAACATAAAAATTTGTAAAAATCCTTTACATTTATTATCCTTTGTGTTATAATCAACTTGTTGACCGCTGCCTCGGAACAAGGGTTAAGCCGATAATTCGGATTTTCACAGCCTTACTCTGGGACGGTTGGCTAAAATTTTTACAAAGGTGGAAACGCAAATGTTAAAAGAAGAAAAGCAGGCTATCATGGCCGAGTACGCTACTCACGAAGGCGACACAGGTTCTCCTGAGGTACAGATTGCTCTCCTTACAAAGAGAATTAATGACCTTACAGAGCACCTCAAGGTTCATAAGAAAGACCATCACAGCAGAAGAGGTCTTCTTAAGATGGTTGGTCAGAGAAGAAGCCTTCTCAACTACCTCATTAAGGTAGACATTGAGAGATACCGTTCTATTATTGCAAGACTTGGTATCCGTAAGTAATTTTGCAAATCAGGGCAAGCGCAAGCTTGCCCTAAATTCCGTTTTTGCGTAAATTTTCTCAGCTGTATTTTAGCGGTAAAACGGGTAAAAAATCTGTAAAATTTTATTGTTTTTATCGGTTTTATTGCTAAAACAGCGTGAAAATCCGCAAGATGTTTATTACAGAAATCGTATGATTTCAGAAAGGATTTTTACAATGAATAGATTAATGACATTCGACAAATACAGAGTGTTTGAAACAGAATTTGCCGGCAGGCCTTTAAAGGTTGAAACAGGTAAAATGACACAGCTTGCCAACGGTGCTTGTCTTGTACATTACGGTGATACAACAGTTCATGTTGCTGTTACCGCATCTCCAAAGCCGAGAGAGGGCGTTGACTTTTTCCCGCTTTCAGTTGACTATGAAGAGAAGATGTATGCCGTAGGTAAGATTCCGGGTGCCTATCTCAAGAGGGAAGGCAGACCGTCTGAAAAGGCTATCCTTACAAGCCGTGTAATTGACCGTCCGATCCGTCCGCTTTTTGACAAGAGCATGAGAAACGATGTTTCTATCGTTTGTACCGTAATGAGCGTTGACTTGGACTGCTCACCTGAAATTACAGCTATGATAGGTGCGTCAATCGCTATTTCAATTTCTGATGTTCCGTGGAACGGCCCTATTTCAGGTTGTTCTGTAGGTATGATTGACGGCGAGTACATCATCAACCCGACAGAGGCACAGAGAGCGGTTTCTAAGATGGCTACTACCGTTGCGTCAACAAGCACAAGAATTGCTATGATTGAGGCAGGTGCAGACTGCGTTACAGATGATGAGATGTACAATGCCATTATGGCAGGTCACGAGGCTAACCAGAAGATTATTAAGTTTATTGAGGGCATCAAGGCTGAAATCGGCAAGCCTAAGTTTGAGTTTGCAAGTCTTGAGCCTGACCACGATATGTTTGAGGCTATCAAGGCATTTGCAGAGGAAGATGTAAAGGTTGCTCTTGACACCGATGACAAGACAGTTCGTGACGAGAGATTAAAGCCTATTTACGAGGCTGTTCACGCAAAATTTGATGAGATTTATCCTGACAGTGAAGCGCTTATTGACGAGTGCCTTTACAAGACACAGAAGTTTATCGTTCGTCGTTGGCTGCTTGACGAGCAGAAGCGTGTTGACGGCAGAGGTATGGATGATATTCGTCCGCTCGCAGCAGAAGTTTCTGTACTTCCGAGAGTTCACGGTTCGGGTTTGTTTACAAGAGGACAGACACAGGTTCTTACAATCGCTACTCTCGGCCCTGTATCTGACAAGCAGTTGCTTGACGGTATTGACGGCGAAACAGAGAAGCGTTACATTCACCACTATAACTTCCCGAGCTATTCAGTAGGCGAAACAAAGCCAAGCAGAGGTCCGGGCAGAAGAGAAATCGGTCACGGCGCACTTGCAGAGCGTGCTCTCGTTCCTGTAATTCCGCCTGTTGAAGAGTTCCCATATGCATTAAGACTTGTATCAGAGGTTCTTTCTTCAAACGGCTCAACCTCACAGGGTTCAATCTGCGGTTCTACACTTGCACTTATGGATGCCGGTGTTCCGATTAAAGCTCCTGTTGCAGGTATTTCTTGCGGTCTTATTACAGAGGGCGAGCGTTGGATGACAATGGTTGACATTCAGGGCCTTGAGGACTTCTTTGGCGATATGGACTTTAAGGTAGCAGGTACAAAAGACGGCATTACAGCTATTCAGATGGACCTTAAAATCAGCGGTCTTACACCTGAAATGATTAAAGAGGCTCTTGCAAAGACACATAAGGCTCGTAACTATATTCTCGATGAGGTTATGCTCAAGGCTATTGCAGAGCCGAGAAAAGAACTTTCTCCGTATGCTCCTAAGATGTACACAACTACAATTCCTGCCGAGAAAATCAGCGAGGTTATCGGTAAGAGCGGTAAGGTTATCAAGGAAATTCAGGCTGAATGTGAAGTTAAAGTTGACATTGAAGAAGACGGCGATTACGGTAAGGTATTCGTATCGGGTATTGATGCTGACAAATGCAACAGAGCTATTGAGATTATCAAGACTATCGCTATTGATCCGGAGCCGGGTGCTATGTACCTCGGTAAGGTAACAAGACTTATGGACTTCGGTGCATTTGTAGAGATTGCTCCGGGCAGAGAGGGTCTTGTACACATTTCACAGCTTGATGTAAAGCGTGTAGACAAGGTTACTGATGTAGTAAATGTAGGCGATGTTATCCGTGTTAAGGTAATGGAAATCGACGATAAGGGCAGACTTAACCTTTCCCGTCGTCAGGTTCTCATAGATGTTGACGGTCTTACTCCTGAAAACGATGTAGATACAGAGAGAAAGCCACGCCCACGCAGACCTTTTAATGAGAGAAGAAACAACAACAGAAGATAAATTCTGCTGAAAAAGCAGTGAAACACTCCGCTTTGGATTGCCAAGGCGGAGTGTTTGTTTTAATTATTTAGCCTCAAATACGCTAAACCATAAATTATTAATATTTTTGAATTAAAAAAATAAAACGAAAAGCTCATTGGTTTTAGATTATTTGCAAAACCAATGAGCTTTAAATTTATCCCTGCGGAATGAATCCTGAAATAAATACAATCAATACAAGAACAGGTAATACATATTTTATATACGGTTTAAAAAATCTTGGAAATTTGATACCCTCGCCCTGATTACACTCATTCAAATAGCCGTCAAATCCCCAACCGAATTTTGTTGAACAGAAGAGCGAATACAAGAATGCGCCTACAGGAAGAAGAATATTGCTTACCGCAAAGTCCTCAATATCAAGCATGCCTTTGCCTAAAATATTGAATCCGCTTAAAAGATTAAATCCGAAAATGCAAGGCAGACAGCCTATAAGCATAATTATCGCATTTATAATTACGGATTTTGTGCGGCTCATATTGAACATATCAATACAGAACGAAATCAGATTTTCAAACACCGCAATTACGGTTGAGAAACACGCAAAGGTCATAAACATAAAGAACAGCGTGCCCCAAATTCTGCCGCCCGCCATATTTACAAATACATTCGGCAGTGTAACAAATATAAGAGCAGGACCTTGATTCGGTTCAACTCCGTATGAAAAACAGGCAGGGAAGATGATAAGTCCTGCAGTGATAGCGACAAAAGTATCAAGTATGCAAATTTTAATTGATTCGCTCGGCAAAGTTTTTTCTCTTGTCATATAACTGCCTAAAATTTCCATAGAAGCAATGCCAAGGCTTAGTGTAAAGAATGCCTGGCTCATTGCGGATGTAATTATATGTCCGATTCCGATTGACTGCACTTTTTCTAAATCAGGCACAAGGTAAAACTTTATGCCCTCGGCAGCACCCGATAAAGTAAGACTGTTTATCGCAAGAATAACAATCAGGGCAAGCAATAAAATCATCATAACCTTGCTGACTTTTTCAATTCCGTTTTGTATGCCTTTGCTACACACAAAAAATCCTGTAATAGCCATAACAGCCATCCATATTATCATCTCAACAGGATTAGACATCAGATTTGAAAATACATTGCCGACCTGTTCCGCCGTCATTCCGCTTTCAAATGTACCCGTTGCAAATTTGAAAAAGTAGCTTAGCATCCAACCCGATACAGGTGTGTAGTACATCATAAGCAGATAGCAGCCGAGTATGCAGAACCAACCGTGAATGTGCCACTTGCTTTTTGGTTTTTCAAGTTTTTTGTATGCGAGTACGGCACTTTTTTTACTTGCTCTGCCGATTGCAAGTTCCATAGTCAGCACGGGTATGCCCATAATTACGAGGAACAGCAGGTAAAGGAGTACAAATATTCCGCCGCCGTTCTGACCTGTAACAAAAGGAAATCGCCATACATTGCCGATACCGATTGCACAGCCTGCGCTGACAAGTATAAATCCGAGTTTGGATTTAAAATTTTCTCTTTCCATAAATAATCTCCTAAAAGGCAAAATACATTATAATTATATAAAATATTAATATACATTGTCAAGCAATTTAAAAATAAAGTATATAAAATAAGAATTATTATTATTTTACTTGATTTTTCCAAAATATGTGATATAATAAAGTAAAATAAGTAGTGATTACTAAGTTATCTGATTTAGCGTAATAAACTTTATTTTAGGGGGTTAAACAATGGATAAAGTTAATTTAAGAAAAATCGCAATAATAGGTTGCGGATTTGTAGGTTCGGCATCGGCTTTTGCGTTAATGCAGAGCAAAATGTTTTCGGAAATCGTGTTGATTGACGCAGACAAAGATAAGGCAGAGGGCGAGGCTATGGATATAAGCCACGGTATTCCTTTTGTCGGAAATATGAAAATCTATGCAGGTAGCTATGACGATATAGTTGACGCTTCAATTATTGTAATTACTGCCGGTGCGGGACAAAAGCCGGGTGAAACAAGACTTGACCTTGTACATAAGAATGTCGGAATTTTTAAGAGTATTATTCCTGAAATTGCAAAAAGAAAATGCCGCGGCATATTGCTTGTGGTTGCAAACCCTGTTGATATTCTTACATATACGGCTCTTAAACTTTCGGGTTTTGAGGAGAACAGGGTTATCGGTTCGGGTACAGTGCTTGATACCGCAAGACTTAAATGTCAGCTCGGTGAGCATTTGTCGGTTGACAGTCAGAGTGTGCACGCATATATTATAGGTGAGCACGGTGACAGCGAAATTGCCGTATGGAGCAGTGCGAATGTTTCGGGTATTCCGCTTGATGATTTCTGCGAGATGAGAGGTCACTATAATCACGATAAATCGCAGGAAAATATCGCAGAAAAGGTTAAAAACAGTGCCTATGAAATAATTGCGAAAAAGCGTGCTACATATTACGGTGTTGCTATGGCGGTAAAGAGAATTTGCGAGGCAATTATCCGTGACGAAAAATCCATACTTCCTATTTCTTCACTGATGCACGGCGAGTTTGGTATTGACGATGTAGTGCTTAGTATGCCGTCGATTGTGGGTGCAAACGGTATTGAAACTAAAGTTCCGATTTCTCTTAGCGAGGACGAAGAAATCAATCTTAAGAAATCTGCCGATACTTTGCGCAGTATTCTTGATGATTGCGAAATTTAAAAGCAGAGTAAAAGGTGGCTGAAAATTCAGTCACCTTTTTGCTTTTATATTTAATTGTGCAATAAGTTGTAATGAATTTTTATGATAGTATGATAATTATGGGATAGCGTAGTGTTTCGTTATGCAATTAAAAAATTTCCCAATACTATAAATCCCAAATAACCTCTTACAAATCAGTTCCTGTATCAAGCAAAACAAAATGATTTTTTCTGTAGTCTAAAATACCGTCTGATTTCATTTTGCTAAGTTCTTTAGAAAGAGCACTGCGGTCGAGATTTAAGTAATCTGCCATCTGCTGACGGTCAAACGGTATTTCAAAGTCTGTAGAATCGGCTTTTACCGATTCTTCCGACAGATAGGCAAGAACTCTTGTACGCACTGCTTTTGATGAAGTGCAAAAAATTCTTCGTGAAAGAGCAAGATTTTTTTGAGCCGAAAGCATAAGCAGACTGTTCATAAATTTCGGGTACCACGGTTGATTGCTGTTTTCCGGTTTAAGAGCGTTTTTTAAATTTATAAATAAAATTTCGCAACATTCGGCGCATACAACATTGACCATCATCGGAGTTTGCGAAAGGGCATAGGTTTCCGCAAAAATTTCTCCTTCGTTTGCATAACTGATTATACTTTTATTGCCCCATATATCAATGTTCTCTATAATGACATTTCCCGAGAGCACAATTCCTACGCTGCCTATAACATCTCCCATATGATAAATATGTGTGTTTTTGGCATAAATGCGTTTTTTCATAAATTTACTCTTGTTCATTTGAGTAATTTCCTGTTCGGACATATTTTTAAATAAAAGTATATCACAAAATTTCATAAAAGCCTCATTTCGTTGCTATAACAACATAATTTCTTTTCTGATTATATTATAATTTATTTGCAAAATCAATACGGAGGTATTTAAGATGATAAGAAGAATTATAAATATAGATGAAGAAAAGTGTAACGGTTGCGGTGCTTGTGCAAATGCCTGTCACGAGGGTGCGATTACAATGGTAAACGGTAAGGCTAAACTTTTGCGTGATGATTATTGCGACGGACTCGGTGACTGTCTGCCAACCTGCCCTACGGGTGCGATTTCTTTTGTTGAGCGTGAGGCTCTCGCATATGATGAAGAGGCGGTAAAAGCCAATATGAAGAAAAAGTCAGAAACATTCGGCGGCTGCCCCGGACACAGACTGCAGACATTTAACAGAGAAAGCTCTAAAAATACTGCTTTTGCTCAAGATGTAAAAATGCCGTCACAGCTTGGTCAGTGGCCGTGTCAAATAAAACTTGTGCCTGTAAACGCTCCGTACTTTGACGGCGCAAAGCTGCTTATTGCCGCCGACTGCACAGCATATGCTTATGCGCAGATGCACAATGATTTTATGCGTGGGAAAATTACACTCATAGGCTGCCCTAAACTTGACGATATTGATTACAGTGAAAAACTTGAAAGTATAATTGCAAATAACAATATTTGGAGCGTAACAGTAGTTCGTATAGAAGTACCGTGCTGCGGAGGTCTTGAGTACGCCGTAAAAAGAGCGTTGCAAAACAGCGGAAAGTTTATACCGTGGCAGGTTGTTACTATTTCCACTGACGGTAAAATTTTAGATTAAATAATAAATTTCAACTAAAAGCCTTTACATTTGTAGAGGCTTTTTTATGTAGGCGGGGGAGTGCGGATTTCGATTAAATTTAAAAACGAATATTCACGGAATAAAACGGTATAATATTTTCAAGGACTGCCCATTCGGACAGCCCTTGAGTAAAATTTATCAGCTTGCGTTTTTAATCTGTAATCTTAACTTATCAGAAATCATAGCAATAAATTCGCTGTTGGTTGGCTTGCCTCTGTCGTTGTGGATAGTGTAGCCAAAGTAGGAATTAAGCACATCAACATCTCCTCTGTCCCAAGCAACTTCAATTGCATGGCGAATTGCTCTTTCAACTCTGGATGATGTGGTTTCGTATTTCTTTGCTACAGACGGATATAATTGTTTTGTAACCGCATTGATTATTTCGGGATGTTCAACCGACATAATAATTGAATCTCTTAAATAGTGATAGCCTTTGATATGAGCGGGAACGCCGATTTCGTGCAAAATTTCAGTTACTTTAAGCTCAATGCCGAATGCGTCAAAAGTTACGGGATTTCCGATGAAACTTTCTTTACTGCGCTTTGTCATATTTACAATATTCTGACAAAGTTCTGAAATGTCATACGGCTTGAGTACAAAATAAGACGCTCCCGAATTCATAACCTGCTGTTCGAGAATTGCGTTGTGGAATGATGAGAATACTATGAAAAGCGGAGCTTTAAGTTTATCTCGTCTTACACTGCGCATTACGCCTATTGCGTCGAGTCTGGTCATAAATGAATCCATAAGGACTACATCCGGCTGTTCTGCCTTAATGCGGTTCAACAGTTCTTCTCCGTCTTTTGAGCAGAAAGCAGGCGTAATGTTGTAATTTTCCATTGTTGCATTGCTTTCCTGCGAAAATTCGGTTGCTTCTTCTGTGATGATGAGTTTGATTGCTTTTTCCATTGATTATTTCCCCCAGTAATTTTTCTATGAGATTATATTACCATAAAATGGTAATTTTGGCAATACTTTCCAAGCAAAAAAATTCAATAAATAATAAAATTTTTTTGGTTAAAATAATTAACTGCCAAAAATCAACGAATTTAGCTAAATTATTTGTAATTTTGCATCATATTACCAACATATATTCCGTAACCCTCGTTAGTGGAGTTTACAAAAACATGGGTAACAGCGCCTACAAGTTTACCGTCCATAACAATAGGACTGCCGCTCATACCCTGAACAATACCGCCCGCTTTATCAAGTAATTCTTCATCGGTTACTTTAAGCGTAAAACTTTCGGCAGAGTTTGTGTTTCTGCTTATGCTTGTAATTTCAATGCTGTATGCTTTCGGCGTATTGCCCTCAAGAGTGGTATAAACAGTCGCTTTACCCGTTTTCAGTTCGGATTCTTTTGCAACTTCAAGTTTTTCTTTATTTTCTGTAAGCGAAGTATCAAATATGCCGTATATTCCGATGTCGCAGTTATCGGTAATTTTTCCTATAACTTTGTCGGAGAAATATCCGTTAAGACTGCCGGGGGAGCCGTTTGTGCTTTTTGTCACACTGCTTATTTCCGCTATAACCGCTTCACCCGAGGCAAGCGGCATAAGAGTGTAAGTGTCGCAGTCGCAAATGCCATGACCAAGACCCGCAAAGTAATTTTCGTTAGTGTCATAATAGGTTACAGTGCCTATGCCTGCACTGCTGTCACGCACCCAAGCGCCTATGAGATAATTGCCGGCCGTGTTTTTTATAGGAGCTATCTCTTTTGTAAGCGTTTTGTTGTCACGCTCTAAGGTTACTTCAAGGGTATTTCCGTCTGAATTAAGCGTAGCTTCACGCAGTGTTTCATTGCTTGTAATTTTAGTACCGTTAATTTCCTTTATAATATCGCTTTCTTTAAGTCCGCCTTTTTTTGCGGGACAAACATATTTACTGCCGTCAAAATAACTTTCGAGTTCAACTATCATAACACCGTCCGAATACATTTTAAGTCCGAACGGTTCACCGCCGAGATAAACATATTCCGGCAGTTCTCCGCTGTTGCAGGGAATAGCAGTGGCAGAAAGTGAAATAATAGCTGTAAGGGCAACTGATAAAAATTTATTAAAAAATTTAAAAAAAATCAAAAAAATCACCTACTTTCCGTTGCCATTCTTAGTTTTTGCATTTATAATATAAGAAAACAGGATTTTTTATTATTAAAAATTTTTTTGGAAGATAAAAAGTAATTAAAGCAGTTTGTAAGTCAAAAATGTTATTATTTTTATAAATTAAAAAATTTTACATTGAAAGGAATTAGAATGGATACTAATTTAAAAGGACTTACTTCGCAAGAGGTAAGTCGCAGAGTAGCGGAAGGTAAGATAAATATTACCTCAAATTTAAAAACAAAATCAATCGGCAGAATATTCAGAGATAACATTTGTACTTTGTTTAACGCAATCAATGTTGTGTTGCTTGCGGCGCTTGCGTTTGTCGGCTCTTACAAGAATATGCTTTTTATCGGCATTATGATTGCCAACACAACAATCGGTATAGTGCAGGAAATTCGTTCAAAGAAAAGTGTAGATAAACTGACTATCCTTTCCGAAAAGAAAGTTACTGTCGTGCGTGACGGCAGAGAGTGCGAAATAAGCAGAGATGAAATTGTACAGGACGATTTGGTTGTTCTTTCCAGAGGCTCCCAGATTCCCGCCGACTGTATTGTGTGTGAGGGCGAATGCAAGGTAAATGAAAGCCTGCTTACAGGCGAATCGGATCTTATAGAAAAAAAGGTCGGTGACGAACTGCTTTCGGGCAGTTTTATCAGTCTTGGCAAATGTTACGCAAAGGCAAACAAAGTCGGCGCAGAAAGCTATGCGGCAAAAATTAACGATGAGGCAAAGTACATAAAGAAAGTTAATTCGGAAATTTTGCGTTCCTTTAATTTTATTATAAAAATATGTACTTTTATTCTTTTTCCCGTAGGCATCGCTTTCTTTATAAGACAGTTTGGTATCAATGACGGCGATTTGCAGGCTACTGTTGTAAGTACGGTTGCGGCTTTGCTCGGTATGATTCCTAAGGGTATGATTTTGCTTACAAGTTCCGTGCTCGCTGTTTCTATTATACGATTGACACGGAAAAAGGTGCTTGTGCAGGAGATGTATTGCATAGAAACTCTCGCAAGGGTTGATGTACTCTGCCTTGACAAAACGGGCACTCTCACTACCGATGAGATGAATGTTACTGATGTTATCACTATGTGTAATAAGGAAGAAATCGGCACGGCGCTTGCCTCAATCGCAAAATATTCCGACGACAAAAACGCAACTTTGCTTGCAATTGAAAAGTACGCAAAAGGACAAAAGCATATCGGCTGTAAAAAATTCTATCCGTTCTCGTCCGAAACCAAGTGGTCGGGCGGCGATTTTGATAACGGTAAATCCTATGTAATGGGTGCCGCTGAATTTATATTTAAGGATAAGAATAAGTATAAAGAGGTATTTGATACCATTGAAAGCATTAACGATACGGTAAGAATTATTGTTCTTGCCTCTTCCGAAAAGTCGCTCGGTAACGGTTTGCCCGACGATATTACTCCGCTTGCCGTTGTTCTTATTAAAGATAAACTCCGTGAAAATGTAAACGATACCATAAATTATTTTAAAGAACAGGGAGTGGCACTTAAGGTTATTTCGGGCGACAGTGTAAAAACCGTTCAGAATATCGCAAAAGATACGGGAATAACAGGTGCGGAAAACGCAATTGATATGACTACTGTAAAAACACAGGAAGAACTTGAAAAAGCGGCGGAAAATTGCAGTGTGTTCGGCAGAGTTACTCCTCAACAGAAAAAACAGCTTGTAATTGCGCTTAAGAAAAAAGGTCATTCTGTTGCTATGACGGGCGACGGTGTAAACGATGTGCTTGCATTAAAAGAGGCAGACTGTTCAATCGCAATGGCGGCAGGAAGTGACGCCGCAAGAAATGTGTCACAGCTTGTGCTCGTTAATAATGATTTTGCATCAATGCCGGGTGTTGTGGCAGAGGGCAGACGAACAATCAATAACCTTGAACGCAGTTCGGCTTTGTATATTGTAAAAACAATTTATACAATCATACTTTCGGTATTCTTCATATTCTTTCATATGCCATATCCATTTGAGCCTATTCATTTTTCACTTGTCGGTGCTCTTACGGTAGGTTTGCCGTCCTTTGTGCTTGCTTTGCAGCCTAATAAAAACCGAATTAAAGGTAATTTTACCTACAATATAATTGCAAGAGCGGTGCCCGCTGCATTCTGTACCGTTCTCAATATCATAGGTATGGCTGTTATTACGAAGTTTACAACGCTTGCACCTGACGAGTATTCTACAATATGTGTATATATGACGGCATTGTGTGCTTATATGCTCATTTTAAGACTTTCATATCCGTTTAATGCATTGAGAATTGCTATGCTTACTGTGTCGGCGGTCGGCATTGTGCTCGGTTGTGTATTCTTTGCCGGATTCTTCTCGCTTGTATGGCTTTCGGTTGACGGACTTATTTTGTTCGGTTTGCTGTCGGCATTTACAATTGTATTATTCAATCTTCTTTATAATTATGCCGAAAAGCTGATTGAGAAAAATAAAAACAAATATAAATAAGAAAGGGGTTGAAAGTGTGAAAATTAAATTACCGACCGATGTCAGAATGATAATTGACAGATTTGAGAAAAACGGTTTTTCCGCATATGCGGTGGGCGGCTGTGTGCGTGATTCTTTACTGCAAAAAGAGCCAAATGATTGGGATATTTGTACCGATGCTTTGCCGCAGGATATTCTTCGCCTTTTTTCTGATTTTCATACTTTCGACACCGGAATAAAGCACGGTACTGTGTCTGTAGTGATAAATTCTTCCGTGTATGAAATTACAACTTTTCGCATTGACGGAGAGTATTTCGATAATCGTCACCCCGAAAAGGTAGAATTTACTGATGATTTGGTTACGGATTTGTCACGCAGAGATTTTACCGTAAACGCTATGGCTTACAGTGACCGTACAGGTCTTGTAGATCCGTTTGACGGTGCATACGACCTTGAGCTTATGGCGGTGCGCTGTGTAGGTAATCCCGTTGAGCGCTTTACCGAGGACGCATTGCGTATTATGCGTGCTCTGCGCTTTGCCTCGTGCTATAATATGGCGATAGAAAAGCATACCGCCAATGCAATTTTTGAATGTAAAAAACTTTTGAATAATATTGCCGCCGAACGCATAACCGTCGAGTTCAACAAACTTGTATGCGGAGAAAACTGTGAGTACATAATGCGCAGGTTTAAAGATGTGTTTGCGGTGTTTTTGCCCGAAATATCAATTATGTTTGGGTACGAACAACATACCAAACATCATAACAAAACGCTTTGGAGGCACACCACCTGTGCAATGACAAATATCGACCCGACTCCGCTTTTGCGAATTACCATGCTTTTTCATGATTTGGGCAAACCTATGGCCTGCAAGCGTGACCCTGACGGCACGGCTCATTTTAAGGGTCATCCAAAATTCAGCGCAGTAATGGCAGAGCAAATACTTGAGCGCCTTAAGTATCCACGGGATTTTATAGACGATTGTGTAACGCTGATTGCATTTCATGATGTAAGGTTTACAGGCAGTAAACCGCAGATAAAACGAGTAATGAACAAAATCGGTGAAACTGATATGCGCAGACTTTTAAAGGTGCAGTATGCCGATTTAACGGCACAGTCTATGTACCTTAGAGATGAAAAAATGAGCAAGTATAATCTTGCCTGTGCCGCATTTGAAGAAGTTATAAAGGAAAAGGATTGTTTTACGCTGAAACAGCTTGATATTAACGGTCACGATTTGATAAAAATAGGAATTACCGACGGCAAACAAATCGGAAATATTCTTGATAAATTGCTCGGTATGGTGATTGACGAAAAAATCGAAAATAAAAACTCAATCCTTATGCAGAAAGCAAAAGAATTGAGCGGAATAGATTAATTATATCGCAAACAAAAACCGCAGATAAGTGTCGTCTTATCTGCGGTTAAATTGTTTTTAATCATCATCATACTCGTTATCGGGAGTGATGTTTATCATTTGAGATTCGTTTGAAATTTTCTTTGCATAGTGCCCGATTGTAGCGATAAGTGTAAGTCCTGAAATGCCCTCATATACAAGAGCGATGCCTAAAATAATCATAATTATATCCGCAAAGAAACCGGGGAAGATAATTGTTGTAATCGCAAAAATTATAATAAGTGCGGAAACCACAAAACTTATCCACCAATATTTTACGCCGAACGACTTTAACTGAAACGACCTTTTAATATCAATGGTACTGTCAACGATAATCAAAATACCGATTATTGCGAATATCATTCCTAAAATCGACTGCGGAGAAATCAAGAAGAAAACTCCGAATGCGGTAGCCGCAATGCCGACAATCATTTCAAAGCCGAAAGACGCTTGTTTTGAAGTGAAATATGTTATGAGATTAAACAGTCCGTAAACCGTCAGCGCACCGCCGAGCGTATAGCAAAGCGCAATGCTTACCTTGTCGGGATAAAAAATCATAACAAAGCCGAGTACGATATAGGCAAGAGCCGAGATAATGGCGGTAGAAATTGCCTTGCCGTGTTTTTTATTTTTGCTTTTGCTCATTAATCAATCACCTCATCAGTCAATGCGCTTGTCGCAGTAGTCGCACATCTGCATACCGAGTTTTAAGTATGAACGATTCGGCAGGTATTCTTCCCGTGCGGTAATGCATCTCGGATTTGTACAGCGCTTGTCTATAACAGAGATTTCTCTGTCCTTAAGCATAAAGTCATCATCCTGTAAAAGCAGGAGAATAAGTGCCATTCTGCCGTACATACCGTAGAGTGCCTGCTTAAAGTAAAGGGCACGGGGGTCGTCGTCTATGTCAACAGTAATTTCGTTTACTCTTGGCAGCGGATGAAGAATGATCATATCCTCCTTGGCTTTTGCAAGTTTCTCTTTGTCAAGAACAAATACATACTTCTGCTTTTCGTATTCCTCTTTGCTTGCAAAGCGTTCCTGCTGTATTCTTGTCATATAAAGTACATCAAGGTCGGAAATAGAACTTGCAAGGTCATTTGAAAATTCATATTTACAGTTGTTCTTTTCAAGAATATCAATAATGTAAAGCGGTACTTGTAATTCTTTTGTAGAAATAAGCACAAATGAATTGTTATCGTACTGCGAAAGTGCCTTTATGAGTGAATGTACGGTTCTGCCGTTTAATAGGTCGCCGCAGATACCGATTTTAAGGTTATCAAGTCTGCCTTTTTCGCAGCTTAAAGTAACTATATCGGCAAGAGTTTGTGTAGGGTGAAGATGTCCGCCGTCGCCGCAGTTGATAAACGGAACGCCTGCATACATAGACGCAGCCATTGCAGAACCCTCTACAGGGTGGCGCATTGCGATAATGTCGGCATAGCCGCCTACAATTGTCATGGTATCTTTAAGACTTTCACCTTTTGCAACGGAAGAATTGAGCGGATTGTCAAAACCGATTGTTCTGCCGCCGAGTTTGAGCATTGCAGTCTGAAAAGACATTTGAGTTCTTGTGCTCGGCTCATAGAAAAGCGTAGCAAGAATTTTGCCGTCGCAGGCGTGTCTGTAATCGGCAGGATTTTCCATAATTTTTTTAGCTTTTTTAATCAGCATATCAAGCTGTTTTTTCGACATTGCGTCAAGGTCAATAAGATTTTTATTAGCCATAAAAACACTACCTTTATAATTTTTTTCTATTTTATCAAAAATATACAAGGTTTTAATATCAATAAAGAAAAATAACATTTAAATTTACATTTACCGACAACCGTATATTACATATTTTGTTAAGATTACATTACATTTGCCGAATAAACTTATTTTTTATACTTTTTATTCAAAAATATTCTTTTGACTTTTGCAAAATTATGTATTATAATAAGATGAATTATACAACAAATAGACAAAATTTTACTGTTACACAGAGGGTATTGATTTTGAATTACGATTATACTTTGACCGATACTTTAAAAATGGCAGTCGGCAGTCAGACAGTTTTGCGAAAAGGAAAACCAGAGAGAAAATGTGCGGTATTGCAAAGATTTTTTAATCCTATGCTGATTTTTTCTTTGCTGATTTCGGTTTATGTTTTGATTGCGTATATAAACGGCGATGCACCTCTTACGCCTAAAGCACCGATGTTTCTCGGAGAACCTGCCGATGAATTTAAATACGCATTCAGATTTTACCTGTTTATCTTTTTGAATATACTGCCGACAATTTTGTATGTAATCGGTTTTGCCTTTTCCGTGAGGCAGTATAAAAATGCCGAGTATGCAATAACCGACTGCGGAGTGTTTCTTACAAAAGGCTTGTTTTCAAAAAAGCTGTATTATAAGCCGTACAGAGAGATTTACGATATTCAGATTAGGAAAGAAATTTCTGACATCTTGTGTAAGACGGGTACCGTGACTTTAAGTTTTGAGTTTCCCGAACAGAAAATAGGAAGTTTGACGCCCGTAAATATGGCTCCGCTTAAAATAAAAAATATTTCAGATTATATGGAAGTCTATAAATTGTTACAGGAAAATGTGAGGAGAACAAATTATGTATGATGATTACAAGGTAAGCGATGACTTAAAAAATATGATGAATAACGAACGAATTGTGTGGTCGGGCAGACCTAAGAAGTCGTGCTTTGTGCTTGAGTGTATTTTTAACCCAATGCTTATTTTTGCTTTCATTTGGTTTATGTTTGATTTTATGTTTATAAGTCAAATTTTCTCAAGCGACCTTTCTGAGTTAGACTCAAGCGTATGGATGTTTGTCGGCTTTTTCGCTCTTCATTTAATGCCTGTATGGATTTATCTCGGCGGCGTTATATTTTCTTTCAGAAAGCTGAAAAATACGGAATATGCCATTACCGATAAAGGAATTTACAGTACAAACGGCTGTTTTTCCAAACAGTATAATTTTAAGCCTTTTACAGACCTTTCGCATGTGTATATTCACAGAGGTATTTTTGACCAGTGGCTCGGAGTAGGCGATGTTATTTCCGAATGTCATCATTATGCCGCTGTTCGTTCGAATAGCAGACATTCTGATAACTTTACTATTTCCGATATTCCCGATTATGTTGAAGTTTGCAATATTATAAAAAAGTATCAGACAGATATTTATGCCGATACACAATTCCCAAACGATTACAGACCGCAGTCTAACCACGGTTACAACACAAATTATTATCCGAACAACGGTCAGAATTTCGGAAACGGTAATTACAACGCAAACTATAATCCGAATAACCCAAATAATCAAAATTACAATAATTACTATAATCAAAACAAAAACCAAAATTATAACAGAAATTACAATGCAAATCCTCAAAACTTCAATTCCGATTACAGCAGTAATCCCGGCTTTACAGGTGAAAACTGCGATACACACGACGGTTATGAAGTGAATGCAGGCAGTAATAATTACGACAGTTGGGATAATCCCAAGGCTAAAAAAGATAAAGACAGTTGGGATAAGCAGTAATAATTTGTCGGATTTTTTATAAATTTGTTTTGACATTTCATTAATTTGGTACTATAATAAAGAAAACAATACAAAACGGGAGCCGAGTGGCTGAGAGGAAATGAATTGACATTTCGACCGTAAACCTGATTTGGATAATGCCAACGGAGGGACTTTGCAGCGTAAGTTTGTTATAGGCTTACGGTAAATATTTTACATACAAAGTGCGTCGGTTCGGCGCACTTTATTTTTTGCTTTTCGGAGGTGAAGTTATGATAAGAATAAACGGAGTTGATATTGATAAAATTGAAATTTCACTTATGCAGTACCTTGAAGAAAATTCAATTTCACCGCAGAGAATTGCGGTTGAGCTTAACGAGGAAATTCTGCCGAAGGCAAATTACGCCGCTACTGTTCTCAAAGACGGAGATGTAGTAGAAATCGTAAATTTTGTCGGCGGCGGTTGTTGAGTTTTTTCGCATTAAATTATAAAGGAGATAATAATAATGGAAAATGATAAGCTGATTTTAGGCGGACACGAATTTAATTCCCGATTTATTCTCGGTTCGGGTAAGTATTCGCTTGACCTTATAAAAGCGGCAGTTGAAAATGCAGGCGCAGAGATTATTACTCTTGCACTAAGAAGAGCTGTAACAGGCAAGGTTGCAAATATTCTTGACTATATTCCTAAGAATGTTACCCTTTTGCCAAATACCTCCGGCGCAAGAAACGCAGACGAGGCTGTAAGAATTGCAAGACTTGCAAGAGAGGCAGGCTGCGGCGACTTTATTAAAATTGAGGTAATCAGAGATTCGAAGTACCTTTTGCCCGACAATTACGAAACAATAAAGGCAACCGAGGCACTTGCCAAAGAGGGCTTTATCGTACTTCCGTATATGTATCCGGACCTTAATGTGGCAAGAAGTTTAAGAGATGCGGGTGCTGCCGCTATTATGCCGCTCGGCTCTCCGATAGGTTCAAACAAGGGAATAGCAACAAAGGAATTTATTAAAATCATCATCAACGAAATAGACTTGCCTGTTATTGTTGACGCAGGTATCGGCAGACCGTCGCAGGCTTGCGAGGCTATGGAAATGGGTGCGGCGGCTGTAATGAGCAATACCGCCATTGCAACTGCAGGTGATATTCCTATGATGGCAAACGCATTTAAAAAGGCGATTGAGGCAGGCAGACAGGCTTACCTTTCAGGTCTTGGCAGAGTAATTGAGAACGGTGCGTCTGCATCATCACCTCTTACGGGATTTCTTGAAAGTTGAGGCGTGAACAATGGAAGAAAGAATTGACCATATGAAATATCTGCCCGATATGGAGCAGATTGATTCTGATATACCCGACAGAGTAATTGCAGAAATGAATGGATATGACCCGTCGATTTATACCGAAAACGATGTAAGACGGGCACTTGAGCACGATGAAAAAACTGTTGACGATTTTAAGGCTTTGCTTTCGCCTGCGGCATTACCTTTGCTTGAAGAAATCGCAGAGGCTGCGAGAGCAGAAACCAAAAAGCATTTCGGCAATTCCGTAAATATGTTTACACCGCTTTACATTTCAAATTATTGTGAGAATTACTGTATTTACTGCGGTTTTAACTGTCACAATAAAATTCACCGTGCAAAGCTGAACGCAGAGGAAATCGAGCACGAAATGCAGGCAATTGCAAAGACAGGCTTGCAGGAAATACTTATTCTGACAGGCGAAAGCAAAAAAATGTCGGATGTTAAGTATATCGGCGAGGCTTGCAAAATTGCGAGAAAGTATTTTAAAGTAGTAGGACTTGAAGTATATCCGATGAACAGCGACGAGTACCGTTATGTGCACGAATGCGGTGCCGACTATGTAACCGTTTTTCAGGAAACCTATAATTCCGATAAATACGAAACGCTCCACCTTGCAGGTCACAAAAGAATTTTTCCGTATCGTGTCAACACTCAGGAAAGAGCGCTCATGGGCGGTATGCGTGGCGTAGGTTTTGCCGCACTTTTGGGACTCAGCGACTTTAGAAAGGACGCCTTTGCAACGGGTATGCACGCTTATCTTATTCAAAGAAAGTATCCGCACGCAGAAATTGCTTTTTCCTGCCCAAGATTAAGACCGATTATCAATAACGATAAAATCAATCCGAAAGATGTACACGAACCGCAGCTTTTGCAGGTTATTTGTGCGTACAGATTGTTTATGCCGTTTGCAAGCATTACTATTTCAACGAGGGAGTGTCAGCGCTTCCGTGACAATGTGGTTGACATTGCGGCAACTAAGATTTCCGCAGGCGTAGATGTTGGAATAGGCGGTCACGACGGTGAAAGAGAGAAAAAGGGCGACGAGCAGTTTGAAATTTCAGACGGCAGAAATGTTGACGAGGTTTACAAGGCTCTTACCGATAAGGGCTTACAGCCCGTTATGAGTGATTACATCTATGTGTAATGTAGTAAGCGTGACGGCAAAGCCGCTTTGCAAAGATGATTTTTTACAGAAAATACAAAAAATATCCGATTCCGATACACAATATATAATTCTTAGAGAGAAATATCTTTCCAAACAGGAATACTTCAATCTTGCAAAAAATGTGCTTTCGGTTTGTGACAAAGACAAATTGATTATACATAATTTTCCCGAAACCGCTGTAAAACTCGGTGTTAAAAAAATTCATCTGCCTTTCGGTGCGTTTAAAGATTTAAAGGGCAGAGAGGATTTTGATTTGCTCGGAACTTCCGTACACAGTACGGAGGACGCAATATTTGCCGAAGAAAACGGAGCGGATTACATTACGGCAGGTAATATTTTTGAAACCGACTGCAAAAAAGGACTAAAGGGTAAAGGGGTAAATTTTTTGCGGAGTGTGTGTGACAGTGTAAATATTCCCGTCTACGCAATAGGCGGCATAAATGCCGATACCGCAAAAGAATTAAAATCCCTAAACAGAAAGAATTTTGCCGGTGTATGCGTTATGTCACTTCTTATGCAGAGTGAAAATATAAATGACGAAGTTATGAAAATTAAGCGTGAATTGGGGTGATACAGCGTGAAATTTGACAAAAATATGCTTGCGTTATATGCGATTACAGACAGAAAATGCATAGGCAACCGTGGACTTGAGTACAGCGTTGAGCAGGCTTTATCGGGCGGCGCAACAATGATTCAGTTAAGAGATAAGGAAGTCGATTTTGATACACTCTGTAAAGAGGCAGACAGTCTGCTTAAAATTTGCCAAAAGTATAACGCACCGTTGATCATTAACGATAACGCAGATGTTGTAATAAAGACAGGTGCTGACGGTGTGCATCTCGGTCAGAATGATATGGAGCTTGCCAAGGCGAGAGAAATCCTCGGTAAAGATAAAATAATCGGCGGCTCGGCACGCACAATTGAACTTGCAAAAAAAGCAGAGCAAAGCGGAGCGGATTACATAGGCAGCGGTGCGGTGTTCGGCACACTTACAAAGGCAGACGCAAAATACCTCGGTACAGAAAATCTTAAGAAAATATGCGGCGCTGTCGGTATTCCTGTTGTGGCAATCGGCGGTGTAAGCGCAGATAATATACCGCAGCTTGAAAATTGCGGTATAAGCGGCATTGCCGTGGTGAGTGCGATTTTTGGCGCTGACAATATCTGTTCCGCCGCACAAAAATTAAGAAAACTTGCAGACAGCGTAATTTACGGAGGTTAGTTTGAAAACTGTATTGACAATAGCCGGCAGCGACTGCTCGGGAGGAGCGGGAATACAGGGTGATATAAAAACAATAACAATGCACTATTGCTATGCAATGAGCGTCATTACCGCCCTTACGGCGCAGAACACCACAGGTGTTTACGGTATTGAGCAGACGAGCGATGAGTTTATAGCAAATCAGCTTGACTGTGTGTTTACCGATATTTTTCCGGACGCAGTAAAAATAGGGATGGTTTACGGCAATAATTCCGCAAAAGTAATTGCCGACAAGCTCAATTTTTACAAAGCAAAAAATATTGTGACCGACCCTGTAATGGTATCTACCAGCGGCAGCAGGCTCATAAGCGAGCAGGGGCTTGAAAATCTGAAAAAATACCTTTTGCCGATTTCCGCACTTGTCACTCCGAATGTACCCGAGGCTGAAATTTTGAGCGGAATTAATATCAAAAATTTACAGGATATGCAAAATGCCGCTAAAATAATTTCCGATAAATACGGCTGTGCCGTACTCTGTAAGGGCGGTCATTTAGAGGATTGCAGTGATGATTTGCTTTACTTTGACGGCGAGTTTTATACTTACCCCTCGGTAAGAATTGACAATCCCAATACTCACGGCACCGGATGTACGCTTTCAAGCGCAATAGCAAGCAATCTTGCGAAAGGCTTTGAAATTCCTCAAGCCGTTGAGAATGCAAAGGCGTATGTAACAAAAGCAATCGGCGTAAAACTTGACCTCGGCAAAGGCAGAGGACCGCTGATGCATAACTATATTTTACAAAATTTTAAATGAAAAGGCAGATGAAATATGAGAGAATATTCAACACAGATGGAGGCTGCAAGAAAGGGAATTGTAACAAAGGAACTTGAAATCGTAGCTAAAAAAGAAAGAATGACAGTAGAAGAACTTATGCCGCTCGTAGCAGAGGGCAAGGTGGCAATTTGCGCAAATAAAAACCATAAGTGCATTGACCCCGAGGGCGTAGGCTCAATGCTAAAAACAAAAATAAATGTAAACCTCGGTATTTCAAGAGATTGCAAAGATTATGATATTGAAATGGAAAAGGTTATGCAGGCTGTAAATATGGGCGCTCACGCAATTATGGACCTTTCGTCGCACGGCAACACAATTCCTTTCCGCAGAAAGCTCACAAGCGAATGTCCGGCAATGATTGGTACTGTACCTGTTTACGATTCCGTTATTCATTATCAGCGTGACCTTGACACACTTACAGCACAAGATTTTATTGATGTTGTAAGACTTCACGCACAGGACGGTGTGGACTTTGTAACACTCCACTGCGGTATTACAAGAAAGACTATTGAGCAGATTAAAAAGCATAAGAGAAAGATGAACATAGTTTCCCGTGGCGGTTCACTTGTGTTTGCCTGGATGTGTATGACAGGCAATGAAAACCCGTTTTATGAGTATTACGATGAAATCCTCGACATCTGTCGTGAGTACGATGTAACAATTTCTCTCGGTGACGCTTGCCGTCCGGGTTGCCTTGCAGATGCTTCCGATGTTTGTCAGATTGAGGAGCTTGTGCGCCTTGGCGAGCTTACAAAAAGAGCATGGGCAAAAGATGTTCAGGTAATGGTAGAGGGTCCGGGTCATATGCCGATGGACCAGATAGAGGCTAATATGAAGATTCAGCAGACAATCTGCTGCGGCGCTCCGTTCTATGTTTTAGGTCCGTTGGTGACAGATATTGCCCCGGGTTATGACCATATTACTTCCGCAATCGGCGGTGCTATTGCCGCTGCTTCGGGTGCCGCATTCCTTTGTTATGTAACTCCTGCCGAGCATTTGGCTTTACCGAATGTTGACGATGTAAAGCAGGGAATTATTGCCTCTAAAATTGCGGCGCACGCAGCCGATATTGCAAAAGGTGTGCGTGGCGCAAGAGAAATTGACGACAAAATGGCAGACGCAAGAAGAAAGCTTGATTGGGAGGCTCAATGGGATTGTGCCATTGACCCCGAAACCGCAAGAAAAATCCGTGATGACCGCAAACCCGAGCACGAAGATACTTGCTCAATGTGCGGTAAATTCTGCGCAGTAAGAAGTATGAACAAGGCACTCAATGGAGAGCATATCGACATTCTTTAATTAACAAGTTACATTTTTATACCTGTATTTCAAAATTGCACCTTGCTTGGTGAACCGACCTCCAAATCGTTAGATTTTCAGTCTAACTTTTTGGGGCGACTCACGGCAGGGTGCTTTTTTGTTGACAAATATGATTAAATAATCTATAATATAAATTAAATAATACTATTATTCAAAATATAATATATACGATATGCGGTGATAATATGGAAATGAATAAAGCTGAAATTATAAAAAGGCTGATGAGTGTTGATAATGATATGTCTTTGCTTGATACTACGGCAGATACTTATTCTTGTATAATCGTAGGTGGAAGTGCACTTGTTTTGCTTGAAAAAATATATCGTTCAACTCATGATATAGATTCAATAAATGCAAGTGATGAAATAAAACAACTTTTAGAAATTTATAATATAAATATGAATGTAAGCGCATACAGAATAAATTTTCCTGATGATTATTTAAACCGAATTATACCGATAGATATTCCGACTAAAAAAGTTAAATTTTATACTGTATCGCTTGAAGATTTGGTGGTTTCAAAATTATGTTCAATGCGTGATAAGGATGTTGAAGATATAGAAAACGAATTGGTTTATAAATCTTTGGATTGGAATTTATTGGATAAGTTAATTGATGATGTCTGTTACGGTATGCTGTCTGATTTTGACAGAAATGCATTGGTTATAAATTATAATCATTATAAGGAGAGATTTAAGTGAGAAAGTTGACTTTTAAGGGTTACTTGCTTTTTCAGCTTAAAGAATTGTCGGGATGTAATACAACCTCACTCTATATATTTTCAAATCTTGCTTCTTCTAATGCAAGATTGCAAGATGCGCTTACTATGTACCTTGTCCTTTATACAAAAGAAGATTTAAAAAACAGACTTATAAAAAAATATTCTTATTTAAAAACAGCTTGCAATCAACTTTCCGGTCTTGAAGAAAATAATATAAATGATTTTTTAAATTCGGAAAGATTAAGCCATTATCGTACGATATTCCAAAATTATATTTACGAAAAAGATAAAAAAGTTTTGGAAAATAAATTAAAACAAATGATGTATCAGAAAATATGTTTTACAAGAAAATCTAAAAATATGAGCAACTACCGTATTTATAAGGAATTAAACCTTAATCCGGGTAATGCAAATGCTTTTCTGAAGTACGGTGATGTTTCAAAAGTAAGTCTTGATACAGCAAGAAAAATTCTTGCTTTTGTTAATAAATATTAGATTATGCACCTTGTTCGGAGAACCGCCTCCAAATCATTAGATTCTTGGTCTAACTTTTTGGGGCGACTCACGGCAGGGTGCTTTTTTGTGCCTTTTTAATTCTTTTTTAATAAAATTAGCCTAATTACTGCAATTTTTAATAATATTTTACGCATAGGTAAGGGGGTGTGATATGAGTACGGAAATTGTGACTGCGCTGATTGTTGCGGGCGGAAGTATTATTTGTCAATTGCTGATAAATGCGTCAAACCGTAAGCGACAGGAAAGCGAAAACGAAAAGACCAAATCATTGATTGTGTATCGGTTAGATCAGCTTGAACATAAGCAGGATAAATATAATCATCTGCAAGAGCGTGTTTTCAAACTTGAGCGAATGTCAGCCGTTACGGACGAAGAAATAAGAGTTGTAAATCATAGAATTGCTGACCTTGAGCATATAAATAGTGAAAAGAAATAAGCTAATATCGCTTTTATGGGCAGAAATTTATATTGAACTTTTAAATTAAAATGTATTACAGGGGGTGAAATTATGAAAAACGGTTTTAAAATATGGGCAAAAGCTGCGGGTATCCGTGCGGCAAAAACCGTGGCTCAAACAGCGATTTCGGTTATCGGCGTGTCTGCGGTGCTAAGTGATGTGAATTGGGTGGCGGTTGCTTCCGCAAGCGTGCTTTCGGGTATTCTTTCGCTGCTTACAAGTATTGCGGGATTGCCCGAAATATCCGATAATAAATAAGTACATTTTTAAGGCATCGGAATATTATGTAATATGAAGATGTGTTTTACTAAAAACTGCCTTAAAAGAGCATTGCGTACATTCCTACAGACGGCACTCGGATATATTCTCGCTAATCTTGCGTTGTTTCTGACGGGAACGGATTTTGCAAATGCAGAAATGTGGAAAAGCGCAGTCTGCGGACTTTTGGTTTCTTCGGTTTCGGCAGGACTTTCAGCGGTTATGAACCTAGAAAAAAAGGAAGAACGGGCAGAGTGTGACGATAAATGCTCAAAAGATGAAGAAAACAAATGAATACAATTTTACAAAAAATTAATAATAATATTGTCAGCCGCAGGTCAGCTCGACCTGCGGTTATTGTTTTATGCTGAAATTTGTATTATAATATAAAGGAAATATCGTATGGAAATACTTTCATCTACGCTTAATCACATAGCCGTGCTTTTTTCTTTTATTCTTATCGGCTTTGTTCTTAAAAAGAAAAATATTTTATCTGACGGCAGCGGCAGGACTTTGTCACGCCTTGAAAACGGAATATTTATGCCTGCGGTCGTAATCAATACATTTTGGAATAATTGTACGGTGGAAAATATAAGCCGAAAATGGATTTTCCTTGTTTACAGCACTGTGCTTTTGATTGCTGCGGTTGCGCTTGCTTTTATTATCTCAAAATTTCTTACCAAAGACGAGTATTTGCGTAAAGTGTACAGATATTCGCTTTCGGTATCAAATTTCGGATTTGTCGGAACTGCGCTTGTTCAGGGCATATACGGCGCTGACAGCATTGAACTTTTCGATTATTTAATATTTACTCTGCCGCTGAATATGTTTACTTACTCAATCGGAATTGCGTGGCTTGTGCCGTCGGACAAGGGCGGATTTTCTTTGAAGTCATTGCTGAATCCGATATTTGTGTCGCTGTTTATCGGCGCAATTCTCGGACTTTTGCAAATACCGAGGGTGCGGCTTGTAAGTACAATTCTTACCGATTGTGCCGCCTGTATGGCACCTGTTGCAATGATTTTGACAGGGTTTGTAATAGCGGGATATGAAATAAAAAGCCTGCTCAAGGTAAAGCAGACTTATATTGTTGCGGTGCTTAGGCTGATAGTTTTTCCGACAATTTTTGTGACTGCGTTAAGGCTTTTGAATACGGATAATGAAATAGTTTTTGCCGCACTCTGTGCAAATGCAATGCCGTTAGGACTTAACACCGTTATAATTTCATCGGCATACGGAGAAAGTCCGCAAACAGGCGCAAGCCTTGCTCTTGTGTCGCAGGCAATGGCGGCGATTACCATACCGATAATGTTTTTAATATTTTTTAGGAGATTTTAATATGAAGATTTACCTTGCATCGCCGTTTTTTAACGATAACGAAATTGCAAATATTCACCGTGCGGCTGAAATTCTTAAAGCAAAAGGTCACGAAGTTTTTGTACCTATGGAGCACGATGTTGAGAACAGGGAAAGCCTTACCAATGCAGAATGGGCAGAGGAAATTTTTAAAATTGACAAAGGCGGAATTGACGATTGCGATGCGGTTGTTTTGCTTTACGGTGGAATGTACTCCGACAGCGGAACTGCTTGGGAGTGCGGATATGCCTATGCGTCAGGCAAAAAAGTAATAGTGTGTTGCTATAATATTGAGCAGACCAATCTTATGATAGTAAACGGCTGTCACGCATTTTTAAACGGAATAGACGAACTCTCATACTATGATTTTGATAAAATGCCCGTTGTCCGCAATGCAGGCGAACAGAAGTAAATGCATTTGTTTAGTACGGATACTTAAATTATGGTCCGGCATATTTTTTAAGCTAAGTAATTATAAAGTTTATTACTATAATATTAACAGACAAATGCGGGTGATAATTATAGAAACTAAAATCGAAAAATGGGATATTTAAAAAATATAAACAGTTACGCTTTAAATATAAAATCTGTAAGTGATGATTTTGACGGTTTAACAGTTATTCTTGAAAATAATGAAATGGAATTGTTTTCAATCAGATGGGCGGATGTGGAAAGTTATTGCCGTTCAACGGAAGAAATGCGTTTTAAATTTATTGCAGGTGAATGGCAACAAGTCAGAAAAGAATTTCCAAATCAGTCTTTTTTAAAAGTTATTGATTCACCATATATAAAATGGATTAAAGAACAAGCAGGTGGTTTTATGGACGATGATAAATTAATTCATTTTATGATTGTTTCTGCTGATTATGTTCTTGATACAGTTTCAAAATATGAACCGGATGAGTATTATTTAAGTAAACTGACTTGTTCGGATAGTACAAAAATCTCTCTATGGCATAATTTACTGTGTAACTTTATTGATTTTAGCTGATATTGTTTGATACCGAAATTCACTCAAAAAGCAAAGGCTGAGTGATTGAAAAACATAGCAAATAAGCTGATTTTTCAGTGTTTATCACAAAAAATAAGCACCCGATTGCTCGAGTGCTTTTGGCGGAGATGGAGAGATTTGAACTCTCGCGTCGGAGTTACCGACCTACTGGTGTTCGAAGCCAGACCCTTCAGCCACTTGGGTACATCTCCATATTAAATTATCGTACTCAATTATTATAACGGCTCAATTAAAAATTGTCAATACCTGTAACTAAATTATTATTTTATCATAAAATGAAATGAATAAGCAATACCGAATTATTTTTCGTAAGGCGGGTGATTTTATGGCTTTTGACACAAGAGAATTGTTTGCTCGGTTGTTAAAATGCGAAAGCGGAGGAGAGGGGATTGAAGGTATGCGTGCGGTTGCCTCTGTGATTATCAACAGGTCAACTGTTCCTTACGGGGAATTTGCACGGATAAGCAACGGCGGAGATGTGCGGGCAATCATTACACAGCCAAATCAGTTTACCTGCTTAAAGACTTCCGTAGGGGGTCAGTACAATTCGCAAAATGTGTATAATATTGTACCTGAAGATATACACTACGAAATTGCAGATTGGGCACTTGCAGGCAATACTGACAGCTCGGTCGGCAATTCTTTATTCTATTTTAATCCTTATTCCTCAACCTGTCCAAACTATTTTCCTACCAATATCGGCGTGATTTACAATCGTATCGGTAAACATTGTTTTTATTCTCCGACACAGGCTTACAAAAACACATAGGAGTGATTTGTTTTGGTAAATTACATCAACAATAAAAAGGCGCAGCAGCTCAACCCAAATACTCTGTATAATCTCGACACCAATCCCTCAGCCTGCAATAATTATAATTGTATAAACAACCAGATTCCAAATACCATACAGCAATACGGTTACGAAATTCCATCCATACTTGACCTGGCTACATTGGTTAGCCCCACAAGTCCGAATTATCAAAGTTTCAGTCCTGATCAACAGGCACTGAATAGAAGAAATCCTGCGTCGGGGCAGTCGATAAATCAACTTACACAGACAATCCCTGCCGAAAGTCAAAATAACGAAGTTGCAAATGATTTGGCGGTTCGTGAAATTCAGAACATAGATTCAACCCAGCCGTACAATCCCGAAACATTGCCGACCCCCGCAATGATAAACGAACAGAATATGCAAAATATGCAAAACAATCAGACTGCAATGTCGACGGCAAGCCTTTTGACCGACATAAAAAATCCGTATGAGGTAACAGCCGAAAGTGTGCAATATCTAAACGGTTTTATACGCACTCAAATCGGAAGAAGAGTATCCATTGATTTTCTTGTGGGTTCAAATACAATTGTCACAAAATCAGGATATTTGCTCGGCGTTGCGGCAAACTATATTCTCATAAACGAGCTTGACACAAACGACCTTACAACCTGCGATTTCTATAATATAAAATTTATCAGATTTTATTTTAATTAAAATAAGATGCTTTTTCAAAAGTTGGGGTGAATATGGTTTAGCCGACTTTCGGTCGGACAACAAAGTTAAGAGAAAGAAAAATTTTCTGCCCGAAGTTAAAAGTTTGGTCAACCTTTTCAAAGGTTGTGGGTGTGGGCAACGCCCGCAAATAGTTTTCTTTTATACAATGTCTGACAGCCAAATGGCTTGCCGTTTGCGGCTTGAATACAATGGCGAGAGCCTTTTAATTGCGTAAGTAGGAATAAGTCAGAAAGATTATTTTATAAGTTTGTTGCCTGTAAACTACTTATACATTATAATAAAATGCCTACCATTCCGCTTTTCTTTTGCGTGAAAAGAAAAGCTCCAAAAGAAAGCACGCTTAAGGGGAAAGGAATTTCGAGTCCCTTTCCCCTTAAGTATCCCATTTCCTTAGACGACCAAGGTCAGTGACCTTGGAACCTCTAACTTATATTTTTCTAATAAAATTTGTACTTGGCAAAATAAGTTATTTAATTATTTCCTTTTTAAACTTACACTTGCCTTTTGTTGGCTCTGCTCAAAACAGCACCTTTTAAAAAGGGTTGAACTAAATTTTGATTTTATAAAATTTACCATAGAACCTACTTTTTATTGCACTATGTAGTCCTTGAAAATCTTTTCAAAGCGTTTAAAGAAAACATTTTTGTTGCTTTTTATCATAAAGCCGAATAACAGTGAAACAGCAATTATATCGAATACGGGCAAAAACCATATAAACGGCAGTTCTGTATAGATTTCGGGATAGCTTAGGAAAAGGACAAGGCAGGTTGAAACCGTAACCAATACAAGAAAACCGATCCAAAATATTATATCTTTTTTGTTTGTGTAAGATTTAACGCATACATCAAGCTGAGTTCCACGCTCTTCGGCTGTAATTTCATTTATCGGATTAAAAGGCTTGTATTTGTCGGCAGGGTGAGGACAGAGTTTTGCGGATTTACCGTTTACAGAGCCGTAAAGTGTTGTATCGCTTGCGGTGTTTCTGTTTAGGTTTGAAAGCGGCATATCTTTTAGGGTGTGATTGCCGAGAATATTAAAAAATTCTGCCTGCGATATGTTCATTTTATAATTGTGTTCTTTCATTTCAGTCACCTGTTTGTAATTATATTTAAGTGGATTTGAATAATGTTTGATTATTTGTGATTATTTAGAATTTCTTGCATTTTCAATAAATGTTCTGACAAGCTCAAAATCCTTGCCCGATTTGTCGGCAAGCTCAACGCCTGAGCTGACATCTACCGCAAAGGGGCGCAGCTGAGCAACGGCTTTGGCTACATTGTCGGCTGTAAGTCCGCCTGCAAGGAAAAGCATTTTTTGGTTTTTCGGGAGTTTTTCAAGCATAGACCAGTCAAAACTCTTGCCGCTGCCGGGTACTGCCGAATCAAATAAAATTCCTTTTACATTGTCAAGATTTTCAATATCGCCAATGCTTTCAATTCCGCTCACATTAATTGCCCGAATAACGGGGGTTTTGCACTCGCTCAAAAGCTTTTCGCTGATTTTGCCATGAATTTGCACATAGTCAAAGCCGAGGGTGTGTATCTGTTCAAGCTGTTCTTCGGTCGGTGATACGGTAACGGCAACGCTCTTTATATTTTTGTCAAGCAAAGCGAGCAATTTCTGCGCCGTTTGGACAGAAATATTCCTTTGACTTTTCTCAAAGAACATTACAAACCCAGCAAAATCGGGGGAGAGTGTGTTAATACATTTTATATCGGTCGGATTTTTAAGTCCGCAAATTTTTACTTTTGTCATAATTGTCTCCTGTACTTTAATAATATGTTACCATAAGGAGGTAAAATGTCAATAGTCAAAGAAAAATTGCGGATTTTTTCCGATTTTTTTTATTTCAAATATTGACAAAAGCAAAAATAATGGTATAATATTTTTGTTATGCAATATAAAGAGTATAACATCCTTGCGGCGAAAGCCGCCATAATGTCCAGAAGGAGGTGCAATATAATGGCAGTAACAGCTAATTACGAGACAGTAATGGTAGTTTCTCTTAAGAACGGCGAAGAGAACGTTCAGAAAGTAGTAGAGAAATTCAAGGCTCTCATCGAAAACAATGCCACTTTAAAGAATGTTGACGAATGGGGCAAGAGAAAGCTTGCTTACCTTATCAACAAGGAGAGCGAAGGCTACTATGTTCTCTTTGATTTTGAAAGCACAGCAGAGTTCCCTGCAGAGCTCGACCGTATCTACAAGATTACAGACGGTGTAATGCGTTCAATCATCATCAAAAAAGAAGAAGAATAATTTACGAATGAACCTTTGTAGGGGTTATTCCTCAAACACGAAAGGAACTTAAAAATGCTTAACAGAGTGGTTTTAATGGGCAGATTAACTGCCGATCCGGAACTTAAGACAACCCCTAACGGTGTCAGCGTAACATCTTTCAGTATTGCGGTTGACCGTTCATATGTAAAGAGCGGCGAAGAACGCAAGGCGGATTTTTTCAATATTGTTTGCTGGCGTCAGACTGCTGAATTTGTTTGCAGATATTTCAGCAAGGGTTCTATGATTGCTGTTGACGGACAGCTCCAGAGTCGTTCGTTCCAGGCAAAAGACGGTTCTAACCGTTATGTAGTAGAGATTGTTGCAGACAATGTTAGCTTCACAGGCGAACGCCGTGACAGTAATGCTAACGGATACAATAATCAGTCTTACGGCAACAATCAATCATATGGCGCACAGTCTTATGGCTCTAACCAGTCTTACGGCTCGGCTCCATACCAGCAGGCACAGGCTCCTGCTGAGTCATATCAGAGCGGTTCAAATTCAGATTTTCAGGATATGCCGCTTGATGATGATTTACCATTTTAAATTTAACTGAATTATAATATAATTCATTGAAAGGAGTTCTCACAATGGCTGACAGACCAATTAACCGTGGTAGAAAAGCTCGCAAGAAGGTTTGCGGTTTCTGCGTTGATAAGGTTGAACACATTGATTATAAGGACATCGCTCGTCTTCGTCGTTATATGTCAGAGAGAGGTAAGATCCTTCCTCGCCGTGTAACAGGTACTTGTGCAAGACATCAGCGTGAAATTACAGTTGCAATTAAGCGTGCAAGACACCTTGCTTTGCTCCCATACACAGCTGACTAATCTATAATCAGTATTTTAAGCACCGTTTTTATACGGTGCTTTTTATTTTGCTTTTGTAAGTACAGTTTTTAAAAATCTAAAAACTCTGACATAAATCAAAGAATATTTGTTTGTTTTGGTCAAACTTTAAAAAAACCTCGAAAATTAATAAACAAACTTTACTCGCAAATTATGTGCAATTTGCCTTTTTGGCTTACGATTCCTACAAATACAGCAAATAACACTTGATTTTATGGCGATTTTCGGTATAATATTAGAGTAGTAGCTATATATAGTTACTGTAACATTGTTGAAATGTGCCTGTTACGAACGGGCTTCATTTTCATAAAACACACAATACAGAACAGACCGTTTGCCAGCGGTCTGTTTTGTGTTTTACGGAAATTTATTGTATTACTTAATTGTTAAAAATGCACCTGTAAATCTTATGACTTACAGGTGCATATATTTTTTAATTAACCTACGCTGTAAATTTCAAGAGTATCAATATATCCTGAAAGGTAACGCTGAATTTCGGTTACATTATTAATTGTAATTGATGTGATGTAGTGGGTAACAGCTGAATTTTTGTACTGAAAATCGTTAAATTCAGCATTGCCGGCTGAATAGTTTTGCAAAAGAGTAACATCGTTTACATCAATCTTATTGTCAAGATTGATGTCCCCTGCAACAAGGTCGTTTATATATGTATAAGTCTGTTCTGTATCAGCGGGTTGATTATTAAGGTCTATAAACTTAATTCCGTTTTCTTTTGCGTATTTTTCGGCTGCGGTAGAGGAATAACCGTTGATTACATAATATGGGTTCAATATATTTGAATTTCCTTTGTTTGATAAAATATAATCGAAATATCCAAACGCTTCATCACCTATGTATTCAACATTTTTGCCGATTAATACTCTATTAAAAGAACAACCGATGAATGCATAATCGTCTATGTATTTTACACTGTCGGGAACTTTTATCTCTGTCAGTCTTGCGCATCCACAGAATGCATCTTTGCCGATTTTGGTTACATTGTTACCGAGCTTTACATTTTCAAGATTATTCATATAGTTTGCAAAACTGTCGGGGATTTCTGTAATTCCGTTTCCGATCACAAGATTTTCAAGAGTGTAAATCGGTTTAATATTTGTATTATCGAGAGTTGTAAGGCTATCGGGTAAAATAAGGGTTTTAACATTGCTTGTATCTGTTGTTACAAATATAGATGAGGATAAATTTTTCACCTGTCGTCCAAGATAGGTGGAAGGGATTTCAAGAGTTTCTGACACTGTATAATTAATTGAAATAAGAATCAATGACTTGTCACTCAGGTCAACCGTATAATTGTAATCATTATTACTGTCTTTATAATCGATGTTCACAAGTACAAAATCGTCATCGTTGAGAGTGCTTTTATCAATGTAATAATAATCACCTGATTTTTTTACGCTGACCGTATCTGAACTGCAGCTTGTTACGCTATGCAGTAATGACGAAACTCGTACATAATTGTCCCGCATTTCAATAAAAATATCACTGTTTGCCGGAGCAGGAATAAAGGAGAGGTTACTCATCTTTGAGTTTGCCTCATCAAATACAGACAATGATTTTGTTGCATAAACTTTGTTGCTTTTTTGAGTGCAGTAACCGTAAATTGATTGTACGGAAAAAGCAAATTCACTTGCGTATTTGCCGTATATTGTATTGCCCTCAACATTGCAGTATGAAACGCTTGAGTACCACGCTTCACCGCATATTGCTCCCGATGATTGAGTATCGGAAAAGTAGTTGTAATTTACAGTGCTGTTTTTTACAGTGCAGTTTAAAATAGCGGCATATTTAGCGTAAGCACCAAGCACACCGCTAACATTTGCAGGTGCGACATTTGCGTTTTCTATTGTTAAATCATATATTTTTGCACCTTGCAAAGAACCGAAGAATCCGCTGATATTGTTCAATTCATTTTTTGTTGAACCGATTTTAATGTTTTTGATTGTATGATTATTTCCGTAAAATACAGAACTGAAATAACCGTCGCTGTTGCATAGCGGTGGTACTTCTTTATCATAATCGGCGAAATCAAGGTCGGTATTTAGATTTATTTTTTCCGGAATATAGCCGTAATTATTGCAAATTTCAATAAGCGTAAAGTAATCGTCAATACTGCTTATTTCATAAGGAGCGTCAACGGCTTTTTCTTCATAGTATTTTAAAAGGATAACAGAATTGTTCATATCTTGAACAGAGCAAGATGAATTGCTTAAAAGGGATTTTGACGCTTCAATCTGATTATTCAGAAAATTTGCGTATTTCTCGGAGGAGATTTTGCTTTTATCTATGTTTTCGGCATCTGAAACGGCCTTTTTTAGATTTTCTGTAACTTCACTGTTATCTAAATCGGAAGTAAAAGCTTTTATAGAGGCATATGCCCTTGAAATATCAGGCTGATTATATGCATCACTCCATTGGTTATGGCTAAGTATATAGGAATTATTTTCTTTGCAATTCTGATTTGTAAGTAAAGAACTCGAAAAAGACATATAGCTTGAATCGTTGTTTGACTCAATTACAACCGAAAATTTTTCACCCGATGTAAGGTAAACTTGATCTTTTACATCTATGTAATGTACGCCGTTATTCTCAATTTTCCCGCTGAAAGCAGTGAGAAGTCTGCCGTCTTTTGGGTTATCAAAATCAGCATTAAGTGCATAAACAGAGGCGGTATAATCATAAGCACCCAAGGTTTTGAAACTGATTTGTTTTAACTGTTCGTCGGATTGGGCGGTAAATACATTTGCTGCACCTTCATAATTGTAACCGTACCCTTGAGTGACAAAGCAGTTCTGATATTCGTTGTCATAAGCATTGTTGTCTTGCATTATATATTGAGAAAAAGCAAGATTGGTTGTATCGTAAGAAATCCAAATATAACCATCATTGCCGTAATGCTCGCCCCAACTGTTTTTGCACAGCCATGCACCGTCATTTGAAGGCTTGACTTTACCGGTAAAATTATCTTTGCTGTAATTATCGTCCCAGCCGACAACGACTATTAAATGCGAATCTCCGATTCCGATGCAGGTATTATCGCTGTAATAGTTAGCGTAGTCGGAAGAATAGCAGTCGGTAATGCTTGGATAGTGAACGGTAACGGCACCGTTTGACACAATCTTTGATTTTAAAGTATCTTTGTTATTGCTTATTTCACTGTAGTCCTTGAGTCTGTAGTCTGAATAATATCTAAGGGTTTCTGAAAAGCCTTTCTTCACTTCATTGTAAGGGCAAAGACTTTGCGGATATGTACCAAACCCCGAGTTGAGCGAGATGGCAAGAGTATCGGAAGTGCCTCCGTTACTGCCTTTTGACGAATCGTTTATGTAATCGCCGTAAAATGGAGATGACTTGTCAACTATGCCTGAATGTATGTACCAGGTTTGTCCTGCCTCTGATAAGTCAATAGTGTCTTGCGGATTTTCTCCGAGCTTGCTTTTTAGGTCATTTTGCGAGAGAATACTCGATTCCATTGATGCTACAGATGCAAATGCCCAGCAATATCCCTCGGAACCCTGATTTTTAACCTTAGATACTCTGCCGTAATCTCGCAAGTCATATTTTTGCGGAAGTTTTTTGCTTATATTTTCAGTATCGTTATTAAGTTTTTCAACAGGAATTTCGTTGTTGTTTTCATCGTATAAAACGGTTCTGCCTTCCTCAATCTTTTCGTAAATAGCTTTAACGGATTCGTTATCTTCAACAGTGGCGGCAGAAAACGCAGTAGAACCGCAGCCGAGAATGAGCAATGAAGAAAGCATTAATGATATACATTTGAATGATTTTTTCATATTCTCCTCCTTTATGATTACTTTTGATATTATAGCATTTAATTTATATTATTGCAATATTTACATATAAAATATATTATGCCGTTTAAATTTATGGTATATTTATAAAACATAAAGCTTATTGTCTATTTAATTATTGTATTTATAATCATAGGCTTGTACTTTTGGTATTGCGTTTTATAAATTATATGTTATAATAAAAATAAAAAAGTTAGTTAAAGCTAACTATATGGAAAGGACAAAATACAGATGAAAGCTGATTATAAAAATTGGGTACCGAAATATATGGTAAACGGACTTATTGCAGGCACAATTGTTTTTGCGGTTTTATTTGTAATTTTCGGTGTAATCGGGTTAGGACTTAGCGGAGTGTTAAGGTGGATAATATTCGCTGCGCTGCTGATTGCCTTGATTGGCATAGGTATGTTCTTAAAATGGAGTGTTATGGCTTACAAAGCATTTTCGTATGACGGAACCCGCCAACTTTCAAAGCAGATTATTGAGGGAACCGCAAATTACATAAATATACCAAACGGCGGTAAATGCCTTGATGTCGGCTGCGGCAGCGGTGCGTTGACAATTGCGTGCGCAAAAAGAAATCCGAAAGCCGAAATTGTCGGTCTTGACCGATGGGGAAAGGAGTATTCTAATTTCAGCAATATGTTGTGCTGTAAAAACGCAAAAGCAGAGGGTGTAAGCAATGTGAAATTTGTAAAAGGCGATGCCTGCAAACTTGATTTTTCCGATGAAACTTTTGATGCGGTTACAAGTAATTATGTTTATCACAATATTACCGGCGCAGATAAACAGGAATTGTTGCTTGAAACATTGCGAGTGCTTAAGAAAGGCGGCACATTTGCAATTCACGACTTAATGTCAAAGGCAAGATACGGTGATATGGAAAAATTCAAGCAAAAACTGCTTGATATGGGATATGAAAAAGTAGAATTGATTGATACTGCAAACGGTATGTTTATGACAAAAAAAGAGGCAAAATATTTACAACTTTGCGGTTCAACCTTGCTTGTAGGTAAGAAATAAATTTTAAAAAATATTAAATTATGGCTTAGCGGAGTGTCTATATGCTTGCCGTAAAAGATTACGGTGTAGGTATTAGTGAAGAAGATTTGCCGAGGGTGGCAGAAGAATTTTATATGGTTGATAAATCAAGAGCAAGAAAACAGGGCGGTGCCGGAATGGGACTTGGATGATCAGTTCTGTTATGGACGATGAGTCGCATATGATATTTAATTTAAATATAAGCTCTGTAAATTCAAAAGCGTTGTTTAATAAAAACGACAATATCAGCGACAGTTTTGCTAAAGGGCTTGGAAAGTATTTTGACGCAAAAAATATAAATGCTGATTTTTACGATAATGTTGACTTTAACGAACTGTTTTTAGATTATTCGTTTGACAATGATATTGATGCCGAATGTTTGGTAAGTTTTAATACAAATTGTTCCGAAATCAGCTTTGCTTTTAAATTTGGAAATTACCGAGATGAATCAGAAGAAATAGCGGAGTAAAATATAAAAATATAGTATTTATTTTATCATATTTTGTATTTTATCTTTTTAAGTAGTTTTAACACAAACAGTCAGTTAAAGTTTTTGCTTTGACTGACTGTTTTGCTATAGTATGAAAACGAAAAAGGACAGTCAACGGAACTTACAGCAAATAGTTCAGATAAAAAGCTTGCATTAAAATCAAATTTGTTTTATACTAAAGATGGAAGATTTTTGGATAAACTGTATGATCAGGACGGCAACTGTGATACATATAATTACAATTCAACCACAGGCTACCTTGACAGCGTAACCGATGACAACACAGGTGCACAGATTAACTATACCTATGATGAAAACAGGGGACAGCTTATCAGCGTGTCGCAGACAGATTCATACACTGACATCACGGCGCAAAATAACTATACCTATGATGAATCGGGAAAACTTCTAACAAAAATCAACCATTCAAACACCGATTACATCATCGACTACGATAAGTTCTACAATACAACCGAAAACAAAGTAGGTTCGCAGGTGCTTACTGCTTTTGATTACGGCACAAATAACAAC
>UMCP01030803.1_pt1 | contig 58713 bp, 40 predicted proteins | sample 1964261 | NCBI WGS metagenome assembly UMCP01 (sample SAMEA4835971, study PRJEB28245) | human gut metagenome | biome: gut microbiome; material: fecal sample | place: Denmark | collected 2008
GCCAGGATCAAACTCTCCACTGTAAAATTTCTTTATAATATAATCAATACCCGAAGGCAAAGATTAATTTAATCTGCTCTGTAATGTACGCATTTCATTATCCAGTATATGTGAATTGCCATCTTTGCAAGAAATGAATCAAGCAATATGGACGGAACCCTACATGTTCTTCCCTTCATGTTTCTTATCAAGAAACGATTGAAGGCCTGTACTGTTTCTGTTGTATATGTAAACTTTTCAAAGAACTCTTTTCTTGTTCGCTATCACTATCGTTGTAAAAGCGAGTGCAAAGATAAGGGGTTTATTTTATTCTCACAAACTTTTTGAGGATTATTTTTCAAAAATATCGATTTTTCTACTCAAAATTGATATAAATCAAGCAAAACAGGATAATTCTTCGTAAAATCTACGAATTTTACACTAATTTTAAAAATTTAGTCTAAAACCCAAAAACAGATAAAAAATTGGAGTTTTATTCATATAAAGAAGATATATTCTTTTTGATTTTCAAATATGCCATAATTCATTTTAGCCAAAATCTGTCATTAGACCGCAATTGCATTACCAATTTTGTGCATTCATTCTTTCACTCCGTCTTTTGTTTCTATTGGCATCTTCTTGTTCGCTTTTTCCTGACATACCGAAAATGCACTCAATATAAAGAAAAATACGATCCAAATCATAATAACAGATTTGGGTTAAATAAAAAATCCGTTATCCGGAGAGACTCCTTCAAACGGATTTTTCTTGATATGTCTGGTTTTTATTTGTTCACCACCTTATAAGACTTGACTTTCTTGCCATCTGTAACCTTTAATATATATATACCCTGTGGCAGCGACTTGAAATCTTTTCCATTTTTCAGCAACACGCCATCCACTGAATATATCTGATAACTTGCAAAAGCGCCATTCTCGATGTCAGCAGGACTTTCTATTGCAGTGGCAGAAGAAGATACAAACAAATTAATGTTGCGAGTCATTGTATACTCTGTCGTACCATCACCACAGAAAACAGGTATAGTGAAAAGTCCGTCGGCATTAATGTCGGGCTCTATGCTGAGCGTACCGTCAGAATTATCCATCACATTCCATCCGTCAGGACACTCATAGCCATAAAATGCTGAATTTTTATCAAAGCCAACAAACAAGGCATTTAAGTCAATCTTGCTCTCGACGCCAGGAAGAATCTGATAATTTGGCTCAGCCATCCAATTAAGATACTCTTCCAATGCTGTGTAACCTTCGGCATTAAGCGTATTATTATCTTCGAGATTCGGATTTAATCCCTTGACCTTCTCCCACCAGTCTGGCATACCGTCGCCATCTGTATCAAAATCGGCACCGCGTGTCTCGCCTACTTCAGGGAAATAAACATATCCTTCAGCATCTGTCTCGCGGTCGATAAGTCCCAGTTTACCCGAAACACTACCCTTTGTACTTGTCGTGCCATTGTATGTCTCGCTTACCATGCGCATATCGTGCTCATCAAAATAAGGAAGATTGGCTCCGACGTCAGACAGAACCGACTTATAAGCATCCTTTGCATCCTGTATTTCAGCCTTGGAATCGAAGAAGGGCTTGTCTACGAACACCGTCCAATCAACCACCTGTCCCCCAGATGTCTCATATCTGTAAGTTTCGTCAAGCGCATCTTCTGTAACAGATCCGTCCTTATTTATTCTAAGATTGCCTTTAACATAATATGACTGCGAACCTGTGCCGGTGCCTTCAAGCTGTGCACGCAACAAGAAGCGCTGAGTGGTTGCAGGACCCATCTTATAATAGTTATTGACAAAGTTACATTCATGTGTTCCGCCGTCTGTGGCACGTCCGCCCCAGTTATATACTACATTATTAAATACGTCATGATGTCCGGCATAACTTCCGGCTCCGTCAAGTCCGCCGCTCAAACTCCAGTTGCGTCCTTCGTTATGAACAAGAAGGTTATGGTGATAAGTGGCAGTGTCGCCGCCAATGGTAGCAGCATATCCGTGTGCTGCACCTGGACCATAATTAGGATGATTTGCCACGTTGAGGGCTTCAGAGATAAGTGTGCGCTGCAAGGTGATGTTCTTGGCATTGCGCGAACTGAAAGCCTCGTCGATGGTCCATCCTACAGAGCAGTGGTCCATTATCGCATTATTGTTGCCGGCCATACCAAGACCGTCGAGTCCTTTTGCCTGATCAGCCACATCGTCATTATGATATCCACGGCGCATACGGACGAAGCGTGTGATGCCGTCGCTTGCCACACCGATAGGAGCACCACGGAAAAGGATACCTTTGCCGGGAGCTGTCTGTCCTGCAATGGTAACGTATGGGTCAGAACATGTCAGACGAGACTTAAGGTTGATTGTTCCGGAAACATCGAATACTATAGTACGAGGACCGTCAACTTCAGTAAGTCCATATCTGAAAGTGCCTGGAACAGGAGTCTCTTCAGCAGAATAATCTTCAAGAGACGTTACATGATAAACACTTCCGCCACGACCTCCGATAGCATACTTTCCATATCCTTCGGCTCCGGGGAATGCTATGCGGCGCGGACGGAACGACCATACATCACTCGGATAGGCGTTACCTTCGGCATCAATCTCGTCAACACGCCAATAGTATGTATTAAGTGCCGACTCGGCGGCAGAGAGGTTGCTTACTGTGTAAAAATCATCATTTGTCTCGCCGACCTTCACCAGCTGATCGGCTGATGTGCCCATATATACAACGCTGCTGACTGCTATCGGCGCTTTAGTCCATCTCAGTGTGAGCGAACCATTGTCTGCATCAACATGATAGTCGAGATTTACGGGATAAGGATCTAAAGCCGTTGAATTAGGATTCGACTCATCCAGCACAATACCGCTGAGGAATATTCCGGAAGTACCATACGTAACACCTGCCTCTGGCTTTGACACAAAACTTACAGTTACGTCAGCACCCTCAACGGCATTAAACGTTATATAAGCCTGTCCGCTGGCAGACGGGCTTTCGGCCCTTGACGACATTATTATATTTTCGGCAACCTTTACGCCATCCACCAGCACGTCTATCGGTGCTACCGAAGAGATATTGCCATCAGTAACATTGAGATATGCCAACAAGGAGTGACTGCCGGCTGAAAGTCCCTTAAAGACAAGGTTCATCGTAGCACTCTCCGTTGTAAGCTGAGGAGTGTTGCCGTCAGAATCAAATCCATATACAGCCACACAGTCGCCTACAAGCTTAGAATGCTTGTTCACTCCGTCTTTCCACCAGTTAGATTTCAGAGTTCTGTTTGTAACCGACTGGTCGCCACAGTTGACAACAAGTGTAAGTTTGCGGGTTTCGTCGCCAGGCACTTCTATGTCTGTAAGAGTGTCTGCAACTGCCTTATCTACTGTCCATCCGATATATTTGTCCTCGGTGTCGCGCCCGGGATTAAGCGGAGCGTTATCAAAGTCGATACGCTGTGCCTGCGCTGACAAACTCAACGCACACAAAGAAGCGCCTATTAGCAAATGTTTTTTCATAAGATTAATAAAGTTAATAATTTATATTTATATAATAAGACTTGCTTCATTTTAACGGCGATATAGCCATAATAATAGACAAATCATAAATATAACGATTACGCATAAGTGTTGTAATCACACTTTGGAAAGCAGTTCCATGCTATTAACATTTTTTAATCCATCAAGTTTTATGAACTATTTTCCACAAATACATCTAAACATTATGCACATATTTTGTGTCGATCGGCAAAACAATTTTTTCAAAAAAACTCATCACTCATCACATTGACACGTAACGCAATAATCTTCAATGAGTTACAGCGTGACGAGTTGTTGTGCCAACTCATCACGCTGTAAAACCAGATACGTATTTTACGTATATAAAAACAGCAGGATTATGATGATGTGACGAGTTGAGTATTCAACTCGTCACACGCTAAAGCATTGACTATTAACGTATTAAGGGCAATTGTGATAAGTTACGAGTTTCTAAGAAAAACTTTTTATGAATCATGCCGTACACACAGAAGAAGGCATCTTACATTGCAATATGTGGCATATCAGCAGGCAATAAGCCGTCAATCAGAATCCAAAAGGCCACATATTGCAGCATGCATAACAGGCAAAGTCAGAACATGCACTCTGCCACTGCACCACAAGACCAATACATTATATTATATAGAGCAGAAGAATGTCACCAGGAACGGCACACTGAAATCAACCAAGAAACCGTGAAATACAGACAGCATGACAAACTGCTGGCCTGAATAGCGCAATATTATAGGCAAAGTGGTGTCCATCGTCGTGGCTCCACCGGCAGAAATAGGAGCAAGTTTTCCGAAGAACTTAACCAGCAAAGGAGCACAAAGAAGCGCTATAAGTTCACGCGAGATATTAGCAAGGAGAGCCACCGTGCCCAGCTCAGCTCCACGATATTCCGTAATGAATATGCTTGACAATGAATAATAGGCGAACCCCGAACCGACAGCAAGACAGTCGGTAAAGCCGTGGCGCGGAAACAGGAATGAAGCCGCAGCGGTGCCGGCAAGGGTGCCGACAATGGTCATAAGCGGCAGAAGCATAAGTCGCGGATTGACCGAACGTATGCTGGCGAATATCTTAGAGTCGCTGCCTACGCTGACACCTACAAAAAACATCAGGCCGCACAAAGCACCAAAGCTGACGCTGCTATTGCCCACCAACGAGTCAGGGAGAATGTCGTTCATGCCGAAGACTATACCCAACACAAAAAAGCCGACGATAATAAGACTGTCTCTCATCGCTCACCGCTCCTTTCTGCATAACGCCATAAAGCCCATGCCAGAACGGCACTGCCCAACGTGCCTGCCACTGCAAGGACAAAAGCCTCGACGCCAAGCGATTTCAAATTACGTATTATCTCGGGGTTTGCTCCCACCTCTACTCCAAGCAGAAACAGAAGCACCCATATAAGGAACATTACAACGCGGGGCAAAAACGCCATGCGGCGGTTACGCAGCAAGCGCCCTAAAAGCATGCCTGAAAGCATGACCAAAATAACTGTAAACATTATGTCTGCAACTATCTTATAGTAAACCTAAGACCTAAATTAAGATTAAAGTTAAACGGCTTGTCCTTATAGATGTTAGACACGCTGCTGCCGTTATCGAAATAATAACTTACACCCGGCTCCACATAGAGACCCAGAAGGTTGCTGAAGTTGTACTGCACACCTGCGGCAGCATTCACCGACCACTGCGGCCTGCTGTCTTTCATGTCGGTCTCAGTGCGCTTCATTATTGTCTGGTCTGAAACATACTCCGTGCTCGAACGGCCTGAAACGCAAAACTCGGCCATGGTGCCGGCAGAGGCATAAACCTCGAGGAAGTCAGTCTTCCAGATATCATAGTTAACACCCAACGGTATACCTACATAATGAAGTTTCTGCTCTGTGCGGAATCCGCCTTTATCATCACCAGAAGCAATGTCAGACGACAGATAAGAATAGCTCATACCGGTCTCCACGCCAAGTCTGTCAAGCAACTTGAAACGCACAGACATACCAAGTCTGACGGGCTGGCGGTGCTTAACCTTCACCTCGTTCTCCTCTGTCTCGGCGGCTCTGAGGTTGTCGTTCATAGATGTAAGCATGACAAAATCCTTGTTCAAAACCGGATCAACGTAAGCGTTCATCTGCTGCTGAGACATCATGCCGCCATTAGAAGTGCCTCCAATAGACATGAAGTTGGCACCATATACGCCTACCGACACGCTTGAGTCATGACGCTTGTGCGAACTGACAGCCAGCAGATCATCATTGTCTGCACGATAAGGCGACTGTCTGCGGCCTGAAGGCTGATGTCTCACTACAGACACCTCCTTCTTTGCAGTTTCAGCAACTTTGTTTTCTTTATCAGCGGCCACACCGGCATCAGCCACGAGGTTTTCGTCAGCAGTCTCTACCCTTACGCTGTCTACGGCAGCACGCTCTTTTGCTCTCTCAACTACAGCTGCCACTCCGGCCTTTAGCCTAGACAGCGCGGGCTGTACGGCATCGCCGGCTTCATCTGTAGACGCAGATTCATAAGCAACATTATCTGAAGACTTTGCGGCAGAAACGTCAGCCGACTTGTGAGACGCACTGCCCACAGACGCCAGCTCAGTAGGAGCTGGCTGACTATACTTAACCAGACCGACAACCAAGGCGGCACAAACGGCAGCTGCGGCAGACCATCGCCCCCAGAGAGGAACGATGCGTGCCCGGCGCTTGCCTGTGCTACTGTCTACGGCATCAGCACCTGCCTCGGCCATGGCAGACTCAATATCATCCCACAAGCCTTCCGGAACGGGAGCCTTTCTGTCGTCAAATCGTTTTCTGAGATCTTCTATCCATTGTTTTTCCATGACCTAATCATTTTTATGTGCTGTTTTATATTCTTTAATACGTTTTGCAAGCAGGGCCTTTGCCCTGGAGAACTGAGATGCCGACGAGCTTTCGCCAATGTTAAGCATACGTGCAATCTCTTTATGACTTTTGTTTTCAAACACATAGAGGTTGAAAACCATTCGATAACCAGGAGGGAGAGACAAAATCAGCTTATTGATTACATCATCCGGCACGCCTTCCACTTCAGGTTCGTCGGCCGTGTCGGGCACATTCTCGCCATATTCAATAAAACTGTAAGTGGCGCTTTTTCTTATAAACTTCAACGACTCGTTGACCGTTATCCTTGCCATCCATGCCTTCAACGAACCGTCGCCGCGATACTCGAATGTAGAGAGCGACATAAAAATCTTGATAAAGCACTCCTGCAAGACATCCTTGCGGTCGTTTTCGTCTGCGATATAGCGACCACACACGGCAGACAAATATTCTGCATATCTGTCATAAAGGAATTTCATTGCACCCCGGTCTTTCTTAACTACCATTTCGACGAGGTCGTTCTCTTTATATCTGCCGTAGTTTTTTGTCATTCTTTAATATCGAAAAGGCCTGCGCCGAAACACTCGGCGGGGCCTTTTCTGAAATATAATCAACAAACAATAATAATCCGAATTACTTAACACGCGATGAATATGCCGGCTTTTCGGCTATATTCGTGCTTCCGGCAGCCTTACGGCTGCAATAGTCGAACTGTATTGACTTCTCGCCGCTGAACGACTTATATTTCAATGTCAGTTTCACGGTCTTGCCTTCTGTGTCAGGCAGGTCGCTCAGGCGGAAAGCCACAAGGGCGTCGCCCCATACTCCGTTGACATCGCCAAAGGCATTGTGACGGAACTCAACCTCATACGGGTCATCGGGATTAACTCCGGTGAACAGGTTGACGAAGTGTGCCACTCCATTGTTGCCCCAACGTGTGCGGAAACGCAGAGTGAGGTATCCGTCTTCGGCAATGTTTACCCAGTCTTTTACAATCTCTATCGGATCTTCACCATATTCAGCTTCGCCTTCTTCACCCGGATAAGGCACACCTTTCTTTGTCAGTATGCTGTCCATCCAGTTTATCTCTACCGACTTGGTATAGTCAGAGTTGACAGGCTTCACCTCTGTAAAGCATACCAGCGCCCTTACCTCCTTGTCGCCGTAAGGCGAAGTCTTCATGTTTGTGGGGAACAGCGTGGTGCTGTCGTCCAACTGAAGGTAAAAACCGTTGTCGCTTACGGGCTTCACCGTAACAAGCGCGTTGGGATAAGGCGGATAATACCAATAAACATCGTTGTCGTTGTCACAAGAGGTGATTGTGAAAACCGACATCATGGCCAACGCTATCACTGTAAAGAATTTCATTGCTTTCATAACATATTTATTATTTATCTTACACCAATGAAATCATCAAAGTGCATTTTACTTGCGTACCGTCAAATGTTTTTAAATTTTATTCACATTTTCAGGAATGAAAGCGGGCCATGATGCAGGAAATATGGCTAGGAAATGCCTAATTACTTCTTAATATTCTCTATCTCTATGCTCTCAAGGCTGCCTGTAACAGGATTGAGAACAATGCTCGTAAGCAGTTTCTTGTCGAAAAGTCCTTCGTCAAGAGCCACCACCTGACCAAACTGAGCGGCATAAAGCTCGTATGCAGCCCATTGCTCAGTGCCCTTAAACAGAGTAACCTTTATCTTTCCCGGAAGATTTACATAAAATCCGCCATTGTCCTTGGCTTTCTTCGTGCTGAGCAGATTTTCCTGAACAGACGGCATGATATGCTTGTCTTCAACACTTACATAATATGGATTGCCGCCAAGGTCGTCGGCATCGGTTATGCCCATCCACTTCGAGAAGCGGAACAGCAGCTGGCGGTCGGTTTCCTTGTTAGGCACAAACACAATCTCGGTTTCAATAGTGTCCTTAACGGTAACGCCCGTAAAGAGCTGCATAAGTCCGCTCTCCTGCTCGTCAAGGTTGCGCATCATTATCTTGAGCTGCTCGCCGTCCTTAGGCATAAAGTCGGCCTGTCCCTTGCTCAGCAGGCTGCGGCTGTCGCGTATGTCATAAATCTCTAGAGCGCAAAGCTCAGCCATCTTGGCTGAACTGCCTGCCGAGAGAACATCCTCGTTCATATAGTCGCGCGGATTTAGCGGTGCAGGCTTCGGCGCAGGCTTAAACGGCACACGCTCCTTTATCTGCTTTGGTTCTGCATTTATGGCAAGCAGCACACCGTTATCGTCGAGTTCAAGCGTCTGTATATTATGTTTAGAGTCGACCGGAGCCACATAAAACTTAGACGTGTCGCGCTCGCCTTCAGAGTTAATGTCAAGTCCCAACATGCGGTAGGTAACAGATGGCTGCATGCTGACGTTTCTCACCTTCATATATTTTTCGGCATAAACGGCAAACTCGCCCGGCGTATAAGATGTCTTTTCCATCTTCACCGTAAAGCGCAACTCGGTGCGTGGAAGATAATACCCGGTTCCCTCTGCCACGTTCTTACCTTTCTGGGCAGATGCGGCATGAAGTCCCATTGTAAAAAGCAATGCACATGTTATCAGCTTCTTCATAATATCTCATTATTTTCGGTTCTAACTTATAATATATGGAAAAGGCAACGGCCATAAGGCCTGTTGCCGGTTTAATCTTCCAGACGGCGGAACGCCTGTGGCAGATATCTGATGATGTCGCCTGCCACCATACTCTCCATTCCTATCTCTTTCGCAGCGAGGTCGCCGGCAAGTCCGTGCAGATACATTCCCAGCATACATGCGTCAGCCTGCCTGTAGCCACGCGCCAAGAGTCCTGTTATTATACCTGTCAGCACGTCGCCGCTTCCGGCTGTTGCCATTCCGGCATTTCCCGTAGAGTTGAAAACGATGTTTCCGTCAGGCATACACAAGGCTGAATTGTGGCCTTTGAGTATGATATAAGCCTGCAGGTGCTCTGCCATGTCGCGGGCATTGCTCAGGCGCTCATAGCTGTCGTTGAACCTGTTGCCAGACAAGCGCTCAAACTCTCTTGGATGCGGCGTCATTATTATGCCCTTGGGCAACTGCTGCAGCCATGCCCTGTGGCTTGCAAGGATGTTCAGGCCGTCGGCATCAACCACAACAGGAATCTGCGCACGGCGCACCTGACTGATAAATGCGATAGCTGCGCCTTCCTGCATGCCCAGTCCGGGTCCGATGCCTAATGCATCATAGTCTGCTGTCTCAACCGACTCTGAGAAGAAGGTTTCTTCCTTGTCGACATGCATTATGGCTTCGGGAACAGACATCTGCAGTATGTCGTTGTTGCGTCTTGGCGTGCAGACGGTCACTTTACCCACACCGCTGCGCAGGCATGCCTTTGTGGCAAGCACGGCGGCTCCGGCCATGCCATAGCTGCCGGCTACGATGAGCGCATGGCCCATGTCGCCCTTATGCGCAAAACAGTCGCGATGCAGCAGACGCGGCCTGAGGTCGTTCTCCTCAAGAATGCGATAATGTGATGTCATCTGCTCCATGCCTTCCTTGCTCAGCCTTATGTCGAGCATGCGAAGCTTGCCGATAAACTGTTGGTTCTCGGCAAAAAGGAACGACAACTTTATGTTTTGCAGTGTCAGCGTAAGGTCAGCCTTTATGATGTTTGCCCTTACGTTATAGGTGTTGTCCTCAGTCATCAGTCCTGACGGTACGTCGATGCTCACCACCGTAGCAGCCGACTGATTGATGTACTTGACAAGCGAGGCAAAGCCTCCGGCCAGCGGCTTGTTAAGCCCCGAACCGAACAGGCCGTCGATGACAAGCATGTTCTTTTCGAGTTTCGGAGGGTCAAACTCGTTCACCACCTCGTCAAACTTTCTTACAGCCCTGCATTCAATAAGCCTCTGCTTGTTGGTCTTGCAGTCTTCAGACAAGTTGCCGTTGATGTTGAACAGATAAACGCTTACATCATATTTCTGCTCAGCAAGCATCCTCGACACGGCAAGGGCGTCGCCTCCGTTGTTGCCCGGTCCGGCAAAAACAATCACCGGCATACCATTGCTCCAAGTCTCGGTAATGGCATGCGTTATCGATTTAGCCGCACGCTCCATCAAATCTATCGATTTAACGGGTTCGTGCTCTATTGTATATTTGTCAAGCTCACGAATCTGAGCACCTGTAAAAATCTTCATCAGTGCAAAAATACAAAATTAATGCCAATCGCTTATTAATGTTTGATATATTTTTAGTAATTTTGTGCCAAAATATAAAAAAAGCACTATGGACCCAATAACAATCCATGACAAAAAATTCAAGATTTCTTATCCCGAAGCCGAGATTATGAAGCGCGTCAAGGCGGTTGCAGACCGCATAAACAAAGACATGAAGGATAAGAACCCGCTGTTTCTGGCCGTGCTCAACGGCTCGTTTGTTTTCGCAGCCGACCTTATGCGGCTCATAACCATTCCGTGTGAGATTTCCTTCGTGAAGCTGGCCTCATATCAGGGCACAATGTCTACAGGAAAAATCAAGGAGGTTATAGGCATCAACGAGGACATCTCTGGCAGAACAGTAATAATCCTTGAAGACATTGTTGAGAGCGGACTGACAATGAAACGCATGATAGACTCACTCGGAACGCGCAACCCCGAGTCGGTGCATATCTGCACACTCCTGCTCAAGCCCGAAAAACTTACGGTTGATCTGAACATCGAATATGCCGCAATGGAGATTCCTAACGACTTCATCGTTGGCTACGGACTCGACTACAACCAGCAGGGACGCAACCTGCGCGACATATATACTCTGGTGGAAGAGTAAGACAAAATAACATAAAGTAAAAAGATGAAAAATATTGTAATTTTCGGTGCGCCCGGTTCAGGAAAGGGCACACAAAGCGATCTTATGATTAAGAAGTACGGATTTGGCCACATCTCAACAGGCGACGTACTGCGTAACGAAATCAAGAACGAGACAGAACTGGGAAAAACTGCCAAACAATACATCGACAAAGGACAGCTTATTCCTGACGAACTGATGGTAAGCATCCTTGCAAGCGTTTACGACAGCTTCGGAAAAGAGCACAAGGGTGTCATCTTCGACGGCTTCCCCCGCACAATACCGCAGGCAGAGGCTCTGAAGAGCATGCTCAACGAGCGCGGACACAAAATTGCAGCTATGATAGAGCTCGACGTTCCCGAGGACGAACTGATGACACGCCTCATCAAGCGCGGTCAGGAGAGCGGACGCTCTGACGACAACGAGGAGACAATAAAGAAGCGTCTCGACGTTTATCACAACCAGACAGCTCCGCTGATTGAATGGTACTCAAAAGAGAACCTTCATCACCACATCAACGGTCTTGGCGAACTCGACCGCATCTTCGGTGACATCTGCAATGTTATCGACAATCTGTAAAATAAATAAGACCTAATTTAAATAAGAGGCCAAGGTGTATGTTTTACGCCTTGGCCTCTTATTTTTAATAAATGTCTTTATTATTAGAATAATACTTTGATAGTATTTTAAATTAATTCTTATCTAAACCGCCTTTAGAATAAGAATATTCAATTAGTCGGAATAATAATGTCTACTATCATAAAATGTACCCTATTTTTATAATTTACCCATTAATAAGAATGCAATTTCACGAATTATAGTTACATTTGTATCCGATGAAAAATACAGGAGAGTGGAGATACAGGCCGTAAGCTCTTGAAATAAATTACTTTTATCTTTAATATTTACAACTTATTAAAAGACTGTTTTTTGTTTTTTACTTGCTCTCGTAATTCAAAGCGCATCTTTTGCCAGTGATTTTTCAAAATATCGTGGCGTTTGGGCTTCAAATGATGCTGAAGCAGTTGTAACAGACAGCGTTTGTATGTTCTTTGAGAATACTCCAACAGGCTTGAGAGCATTTCTCAATATTCCTACACAAGACATATATAGCTGTACCACCTACAAAGATTCGTCATTTGTGGTTGGAACAACTAAACCTCTTATACTCACTAATGAGGTTAAAACAGTTAATGGAGTAACCGTCAAGACACTTCGTATTGGAGATAAAGTCATGTCTAAGGTGGAAGAAATAATTACTTGCAAGCCTTATGAAAAATCCATTGCCAAAAGTAAGTTAGACATCGGTAAGTGTTTACAGGAATGGAGACTTGGCGCCAAGTTTGAAAAAGACGGCGATGTATTTATGTGTGAGCTTAACACCAACCGCCACATGTTTATCTATTTGATTAACAGCAATATGACATATATTCGGGCAGCAGCAACAGCGAATAACAATAACGGCACATTGTTTTTTCAGGATATTCGTATGATACGCAACAATAACACCAGAGAAATGACATCATATATGGCACCTGATAATTATAACATTGTCACAAACGATCTGAAGATTGATGACGGTAAATTTAATCCCAATGCTTGCATATTTAATCCTGATGGAGGAATTTACTAGTCATTTATTTCGTTTACACCAGACCAAATTCAGCTAAACGGCTGTGGTGAAACTTATTATATAAATCGTATTGATCAAATTGAAGAGTATTTTAAATATATCCCCTACAAAGCAGCACACTTATAAAAAATCTATTTCCAAAATAATAGGCTTTACCATACCTTTAAAGTTTGGTAAAGCCTATTTTTATTCAACAAACAACTTGCCCTATGAATAGCTTCCGTGAAAAATATTCTATAAGTTTAATACAAAAAACAACTATTTTTCAGAACGATAAACTTATGGAATTTTCAATCCACAATCCAACATATTGGAGATTTTGAATTTGCATTCCTATTGCTTGTACTCAAACAGCAAATCCTCGCTATCAACACTCTCCGTTTCAGCAGTCAAAGACGAGGCTATCACTTCCAAATCCGAAAATTTAAGGTTTGGACAGCGACGGCGTATATTGCCATGTTCATTGACAAAATTTTTATAGTATTACTTGCATATCTCAAGTATTTTTACGAATTTTGTATAAAGGTTGTACATACGATGATCGAAACTTAATGAATTCGGCATCATTAAGTTACTAAAGATCAAAGATATTTTCAACATTTTTACTCATGTTTATCAACATAAATTAATTAAGCCAACGTGTTATAATATGAATCTGATACAGATTGACATATACGAAAATAAAATTTTTGAACAATCCCCCAAGCTGCTATCAATGTTGCTCATAGATCGCACTTTAAGTTCAGAAAATAGTCAAGTAAATATTTTTTGGGCGACAAACAATTATGCTGATTTGGGTGTTGGCTATCAGTATAGCGATCAAATAACTTTAGAGGCTATTACTGGCAAAAATGGAGAGGTAATCAAGCCTCGAGCTGTCAAAAGCCGTGAAATGCAACAGCAACGTAGTCGTGAAATGGCAGAAGTTTTCACCCCGTCATGGATCTGCAACAAGCAAAATAACTTGATTGACAATACTTGGTTTGGACGGGATAATGTATTTAACATAGAGGTGGATAATCCTGACGGTTCGCATTCGTGGATCCCTTCAGATAAGAAAATCATATTTCCTGAAGGTAAAACTTGGCATGATTACATCAATGAGAATCGCCTTGAAATTACCTGTGGAGAGGCTCCATATCTGGTGAGCCGATATGATTCCGTAACTGGAGAACCTATCCCGATAGAAAGAAGGATAGGATTACTTGATAGAAAACTTCGCATCGTCGGGGAAAATACGCAGACGTCAAGCGAATGGCTAAAAGCTGCCCAATCGGCCTTTATGAGTGTTTATGGTTACGAATGGCAGGGAGATAATCTTTTTCTTGCTCGGGAATCTCTTTTGTATACTTTTATTGACTATTACAAAGCAAAGTTTGGCAAAAAGCCACAACTCAAATCGTTGCAAAATATTGCTTCCATCATCTCATGGAATATTTGGCAGATGGACGGTTTGAAAGGAGTAATTCCGAGAAGCTGTCATAGCGTGCAACAAACAGCCAAGACCTTGTTTGATTCGGAAGTAACGGTTCAAGAGTGTAAAGGTTGTCAGAAAGGCAATATTCACAAACATAATGGCACCTATTGCAAGATTATGGATTGGAACAGCAATAAAACACTGACTTTTATTTCATTGTTAAAAAAAGAAAAATAGTATGGTAGACGCAAATCTAAAAATAAACACTGCTCTTCTCGATGGCCTGATTGTAGGGCGGGTTGAGCCACATATATATGCCTTCTCTACCGAAACGGTTCCAAACTATCTGAAGGTCGGTGACACGGCCCGAGGAGTGCGTGTCCGTTTGGACGAATGGAGAAAGATTTTCCCAAATCTGATACAGCAGTACGAACATTCGGCACAGATAGACAATGAGACTATTTTTCGTGATTTTGCAGTCCATACTTTTCTGGAACAGGAAAAAGGCAGAACACGGTTGCTGCCGGACACGTTTGGGCATCTGCCTTACTATTCAAAGGAGTTCTTTGAAGGGGCTACAACCGCCGATCTGGAAGAGGCTATATCGGACATATATCAAAGCGCACGGGAGAAAAACGGCAAATATCAGTTCTATTCTCCTGACCGCTTACCTCAAACATTTACCTACGAACGAACGGATAGCTATCCTCCACGAGCCAATCAGCAGCAGGTCATAGAAAACTTCAGAAATGCGATAGCTGCCGGTCGCACCAATCTGTTGCTGTATGCAGTAATGAGGTTCGGAAAGTCTTTCACGGCTATGTGTTGTGCCAAAGAGATGGACGCGAAAATTGTGGTCATCATTTCAGCCAAGGCAGATGTAAAACAAGAATGGAAAAAGACTGTTGAGAGCCACGTTTACTTTGCGGGCTACAAGTTTCTGGACAGTGCGTCGTTAAATAGTAATGAAACTATTGTTGCCGATACTCTCGCTGCCGGAGATAAGGTCGCATTGTTTTTGACATTACAAGATCTGCAAGGAGAAGAAATTAAGGCAAAGCACAAAGAGGTTTTTGAACATAAGATTGATTTGCTGATCGTTGATGAAACCCATTTTGGAGCTCGTGGCGCTTCCTACGGAAAGGTTTTGCAACATTATAATCTCAGCAAACCACAGATTGAGAAAGAATTGCAAAGTGTTGACGGCTTTGAAACGCTCGATCAGGTGGACGAAGCTGTAAAAGCATTGGATACAAAGATTCGCATACATCTTTCCGGTACGCCATATCGTATTTTGATGAGCGATGAATTCAAAAAAGAAGACATCATTGCCTTTGTTCAGTTTACGGACATTATCGACGCTCAGAAGCAGTGGGACGACGAACATCTCAAAGAGGATGACTGCAACGAATGGGACAATCCTTATTATGGATTTCCACAGATGATTCGCTTTGCGTTCAATCCGAATGCCTCTTCCGTAAAAAAGATGGAGGAATTACGTAAAAATGGCATTACCTACGCATTTTCCGAGTTGTTCCGACCTCAGTCGATGACAACTAAAAGAGACGGCAGCCATCGGCAATTTTTACACGAACCCGAGATTCTGGATTTGCTGGAGGTAATCGACGGTACGAAAGAGGATGAGAATCTGCTCGGCTTTCTCGATTACGACAAAATAAAGGATGGTAAGATGTGCCGCCATATTGTTGTCGTATTGCCTTTCCGTGCCTCCTGCGATGCCATGGCGGCATTGATTCAACGAGAAAAGAACCGATTCAAAAACCTATGCGATTACGAAGTTATCAACATAGCCGGCTTTGACGAAGAGCGCAAATACGCGACTACGGATATTGTCAAAGGGAAAATCAAGACTTGTGAAGAAAATGGCCGCAAGACACTGACGTTGACCGTTAACCGGATGCTGACAGGAACAACCGTGCCGCAATGGGACACGATGCTTTACCTCAAGGGAACGTCATCTCCGCAGGAATACGATCAGGCAATATTCCGTCTGCAGAATCAATACGTTACCACCTTCAAGGATGAAAACGGCCGAACCATCAAGTACAACATGAAGCCGCAGACATTATTGGTAGACTTCGATCCGAATCGCATGTTCCGGTTGCAGGAGTTGAAATCGCAGTTCTACAATGTCAATACAGAGGTTCAGGGTAATGCAGGCTTGAGAGAACGTATTGCAAAAGAGTTGGCAATCTCTCCTATCATCGTACTGAACAAACATAAGTTGCAGGAAGCGACTCCGACCAATATTACGGATGCGGTTCGCGAATATTCCAGAAACCGCAGCGTATTGGACGAGGCATCGGAAATCCCGACCGACAGCATTCTGTTGGAAGACACTGAGCTACTCAATGTTCTGCGGGAGATTGCTCCCATCGATGCAAAAAATGGTCTCCAGATAAAACCGACAGAGGGTGATGGTGATGACATTGATACGCCTGACACACTCGATACACCGGAAGGAACTGAGAAGAGAGATGCTGAACCGACCGATCAACCCAATCAACACCCCGATCGGCCGAACCCGGCAGAGGAAGACGACAAACTCGAGAAACGGCTTGCCGCCTATTATGCGCGTATTCTTTTCTTTGCCTTCCTGACGGATTCAACAGTCAAATCGTTAGAGGAGGTGATTGCCGCAATTACGCAGACGTCGGATAACCGGCGAATCGCCAACCATCTCGGTCTGGACAGAAAGGTTCTGGAGGTAATCCAAGGGAAGAGCAATCCGTTTATTTTGCATGATCTCGACTATAAAATCGAGAATACCAATGATCTGATCCGAGACGCCGCACTTCGCCCCATGGAGCGGGTAGAGATTGCCATGCGAAGGTTCGGACGTTTGTCCGATTCAGAGATAGTTACCCCTGCAAAGGTCGCCGACGAGATGGTAGCTATCCTGCCTTTCGAAGAGTTAAGCGAGAAGGCGGATGCCAAATTCCTCGATATAGCCTCCAAAGAGGGTGAGTTTTCCGTTGCGTTGTATCGAAGATTCGGCGAGAAGGTCAAGCTAGGATTATATGCAATTGCGACCTCGTCCTTGGCCTACGAATTTACGCGCAAGGTTTATACCTTGCTCGGAATGCCGGTTGAAAACATCTATGCCGATTTTACGTCGTATGACTTGATTGGCGAAAATAATAATGAAATAATAAAGCAATTAACAGATATGAAATTTGACGTGATTATAGGTAATCCTCCATACCAGGAAAGTGATGGAGGAGCAGGAGCCAGTGCTAAGCCTATTTACAATCAATTTGTCAATGTATCCAAAGAGGTGGACTCAACTTATTTATGTATCATCATGCCTTCACGTTGGATGGCTGGCGGGAAAGGACTGGATGAATTCCGAAATGCAATGTTGAATGACAAACACATTGCTGAATTGCATGATTTTATGCATCCGGAGGACATTTTTCCCAATACGAACAATCGTGGTGGAGTTTGCTATTTTATGAGAAATGCGAACTATGATAATACCGAGCATAAAGTAAAAATAGTTACTCACTATGAGAATTATTCTCATACCGCACAACGATCTCTGAAAACTGATGATCTGGATATTTTTGTTAGAGATAGCCAGGCTATCAACATATTAAATAAAGTCGTAAATGCCATACACTTTCAATCAATAAGTACAATTATATCTGCTCGAAAACCCTTTGGCTTTGAGAGCCAAATCATTAAAACCTCTATTTTCCACGACACACGGGATAATATGGATATTCCTATCTTATGTTATGGGAAAGCTGCTCGAATTGGATATATTGAATTATCCGAAATTCACTCACATCTGGAATGGATTGATAAGTGGAAAGTGTATGTACCTGAATCCAATAATATTGGAACAGAATTGAATGACGATAATCAAAATTCATTCGTTGGAGCTCCAGGAACTATTTGTACAGAAACTTACCTTGTTGTTGGTACAGAATTAGATTTGACTCAAGAAAAAGCCTCAAATCTCTCCAATTATTTGAGAACTCGATTCGCGCGATTTTTATTGAGTCTGGCAAAAATAAGTCAGCATGGTACGGGCAAGACCTACCGCTTCATTCCACTGCAAGATTTCTCAAAATCATGGACTGATGAAGAGCTTTATACGAGATATGGTTTAACGGCCGAAGAGACTGACTTTATTGAGTCCAAGATTAAACCCATGGAATAAGAGTATGCTATTCTAACGCAAAATTAACGAACAGATGTCGAATACAATGGAATTAGATATTAAATCATTGATAGGCGAAACGACAACTTACGACAAGAAACAGGTGCTTGAGGTCAGACGGCCGAAGAGCTGGCTCAAAAGTGTTTCTGCCTTTGCCAATGGTGAAGGCGGAATACTGATATTCGGTATCAGCGATGATGACCAGGTGTTGGGGCTTGCTGATGCAGAAGGTAATGCTGAAAAAATTAGTGAAGAGATAAAGAGCAAACTTGACCCAGTTCCGGCAGTCAGGCTTGAACTCAAGGATACAGACGGGAAGAAACTTGTGTTGTTGCATGTGTATCCAGGACAGGAAACACCTTATTATTATATTGGCGACAAACAGCGTCTTGCTTTCGTCCGTATCGGTAATGAGTCTGTAGTTGCGGATCGTATTCAATTGAAAAGTCTCGTTCTGAAAGGTGCCGGCAAAACTTATGACAGCCTGCCTTCAAGTTACAGATTCGAGGATATGGCTTTTACCAAACTTAGATCTGTTCACTACAAAAGACTGCAACGCTCGTTTGATGACAGCGAATTTGTTTCATGGGGTATTATCGATGAAAACGGCAATCTGACAAATGCCGGAGCGTTGTTGGCGGATGAATCCCCGATAAGACAATCCCGTATATTCTGTACTCGATGGAATGGTTTGGATATGACCAGTGACTTGGGAGAAGCTATAGATGATGTTGAATTGGAGGGTTGTGTAATCGGCCAGTTACAGGATGCCGTGTCTTTTGTGCGGAACAATTCACGGAAGAAATGGTGGAAAGAGAGTGACCACCGCGAAGAATTGCCGGACTACCCCGAACGTGCTGTGACGGAAGCAATAGCAAACGCAATCATCCACCGTGATTATATGCAGATGGGAAGTGAGATACATATTGACATGTACGACGACCGGATGGAGATATACTCTCCCGGTGGCATGATGGACGGTAGACTTATTCAACAACTGAACCCTCTTACGATACCATCCAAAAGAAGGAACCCGTTATTGGCTGATTTTTTCAGTCGATTAGGCTTAATGGAACGTCGTGGCAGTGGAATGAAGAAAATCATAAACACATATAGGCGTTATGAGCGTCTTTCAGACTACCACGCTCCAGAATTCACCTCCAATGCTTCTGAATTTCATGTGACTCTATGGAACTTAAATTTTGAAGGGAATGACAATAATACTACCACAGACAAGGCATTTCAAGAAGTGGAGTTCGTAAAAGGCCCCGTGGAGTTCACAAAAGAGTTCATAAAAGGCCCCGTGGAGTTCACAAAAGAGTTCATAAAAGCAAGTCGCCAAATATATAAACTGATATCTATGAATCCTAAAGTCAGTACTGTTCAAATGGCTGATTCAATGGGATTATCAACACGTCAAGTTCTGAAATATCTGAAACGCCTTCAAGAATTAGACAAGATAGCTCGTGTAGGTGGACGCAAAATGGGAGAATGGAAGATTATAGATGAAGAATACGAAGGATTCTTTGATAGAATATAAATACATGTGTTTTTATGTTCAAATACAACTAGAATTAATTATTTTACATTTTATGAATATATTAAAGATAAATTTAGAACATTGCTTTGGCATTGTAAAACTCTCACAAAAGCTAAATTTTGCTGGTGAGAATGTGGCTCTTATATATGCTCCAAACGGTCTGATGAAGACATCGTTTGCAAAAACTATACAACTGTATGGACAAGGAAAGGCCGACAAGGTGAAAGATGTAGTAGCTGACATAGACGGAATTATAGAAATCAAGGACGAACAGGACAATGTTGTATTGCCAGCTTCGCTATATGTTTCCAATTGTGAAGAACCTGATTCCGAAACACCGAAAAACATCACATCGTTTCTTGCAGACAGTGTATTAAAGCAGCAATATGACAATATTCTGAAGAGACTGTCGGAAAAGCAGAAGGCATTGTTCAAAGATATCAGCAACTTTGCAATAAGCTCGGATATCGTTTTGGAGTTTATCCGAACATTCTGTGATGGAAAGCCAAGCCTTTTTTATGAAAAGTTTGAGTATGTGATGGGAGATGTTGATGGGAACAATCCCTGCTATTCATTCAAGTATAACGACATTTTTGACAAAGAAGGCAAGGTCAAAAAGTTCATTGAAGACAACAAGGAAGCTTTGAAAGACTATTCAGAAAAGTACCAAGCTATATTACAATCGTCTAAACTGTTTAAGCAAAGCAACGGTAAGACATTCGGAACTTATCAAGCCACAGAGTTGTCCAAATCCGTATCAGACAATGCATTTTTCGAGGTGAGTCATAAGATTGTATTGGGGGATGGCAAGACAACTATCGATTCCATTGATTCACTTACTACTTTGATAAATGATGAACTGTCTACCATATTAAACGACAAGTCAGTCAAAAAGGCTTTCGAAAAGATTGATAAGAAGGCTAGTGCCAACGAGGTCGTACGCCAATTAAAACGAATAATTGAGACTCATCCAGATTTGGTGGAAAAATTGCTCGACTACGATAACTTCCACAGAGAAGTGTGGAAGGGGTATTTTGCCAAATTCATCGACAAGGCCAAAGACCTGCTCACGGCTTACCAAGACTCTAAGCCCATATTGAACTCCGTGCTTCAGCAGGCAGCAGAGCAAAGAACTGCATGGGAAGAAACTATAAGCATCTTCAATCGTAGATTTTCTGTCCCTTTCACAGTAAAAATCAAAAACCAGACCGATCTCTTGCTCAACGAGGAGGCTGCTGCCTTGTCGTTTGAATATCGTACTCCAGCCGGACAAAAAGAAGTTGAGTCGAGGGTGCTGGAAGAAGTCGTACTAAGTAAAGGAGAACTGCGTGCGTTCTATACACTACAACTGCTCTTCGCTATCGAAAAGATGAAAAAAGACGGTGGGCAAGAGCATCTGCTTGTGTTTGACGATATCTCCGATTCTTATGACTACAAGAACAAATACGCAATGGTGGAATATCTCTGCGACTTAAAAGGAGACAATCGTTTTAAGCTAATCATACTGACACACAATTTTGATTTTTATCGCACCATAGCCTCTCGGTTAGGGATAAAGAGAAATAGTATCTACATGGCCTACAAGGATACTAATGAAGAAATCAAATTCCATCCTGCCGAGTATTTGAAAGATCCGTTCAAATACATAAAGGGCAAGGCGGATAGACCAGAGTTCTTTATCTCCATGATTCCACTTGCTCGCAACTTGATTGAATACACAAAAGACATTACTACAGGTCAGCCAAAGAGCGATTATTTTAATTTGACATCCTGTCTTCATGTTAAAAACGAGACGGAAAATTTGACCGTGAATGACATTGGGCAAATAATAACGAGAAATGTTGATATGCAGAATATGCCAACCGTACAAACAGATATAAACATCAAGGAATATATTTATAATACGGCAGAAACCCTTTGCCAACCACAGATGACTTTAGATGAAATCAACATTGAGAATAAGATAGTCCTTTCGGCTGCCGCTAGGTTAAAAGCGGAAGATTACATGATTGCTAAATTAAAAGAGGTTATGCAAAGTGGTGATTTCAGCACATTCTACAATGGCATTACTTCAAACCAAACTTTTGAACTTACAAAGAAATTCAGCGAACTTTGTTCTCCATCACACGATGTCCATCTGCTGCTAAAAGAGGTCAACATGATTACACCTGAAAACATTCACATAAACAGTTTTATGTTTGAACCGCTTATTGACATGTCAGTATGGCGATTAAAAGAGCTATATCAAGATACCAAGACGCAATTGGTGTAATAACGTGTAATTCTAAATTACATTGAAAGTTTTAGTTGAATTGCCATCGTGTATTTATGGGAACTTTATGGTATAAATTAGAGGTTAAAACTTGATAATTGAATTGAGTATCAAGTTAATATGTTATTATTATAGGTTCAAGAATTGAAAACTACTTTATTATAGGTTAATAATATGAAAAAAAGAGAAAAATTAGGAGCTGATTTTTTTAGGGATAGACAATTACTAACGACTTTGACAAAAGGCTCTGATAGAGATGCTGCAATTTTATGTGGCTCAATACTTGAGGAATTATTAAATCGATTGTTAAGAAAAAAATTAGTCCAGTCTTCTATATTTAAAGACGCTATTGAAAATAACAATGGTTCTCTATCTACATTCTCGAATAAAATACAGCTGAGTTACTTAATGGGGGTAATTTCTAAAAAAATGTATGATAATTTAAATATCGTACGAAAGATTAGAAATGAATTCGCTCATGAGATTGTAGGCTGCTCTTTCGAAAAAGAACAGATAAAATTAAAAGTAGAGAACAACTTAACCTATGCTAAATTGCCTCTATTTACCGAGTGGCTTTCTGCTGCATCTGTTAAAGATCAATTTTTATTGCATTGTACAGTCATCGAAGTTGCACTTGTAAAAAAAATTGTTAGATATGATAGTCTTGTTGAATGTCATGACGAAACAGACAATCTTGGATTTGAAGACATTGATTGGCAGTATTTGGAATCAAAAGTAGAAGGCTAACTTAGCAAGGATTAAAGGAATATTTAAGCGACAATTCTTATTTGTATCACAGATGCGAATAAGAATTGTTTGTCTTTTATTTTTTACGAGAACTTTGCAGTATCAAATCACAAAAATTATTTAATATATAATTTAATAATCAAAAAGATATAGGATGCTATTCGGTTCAAACGTGGAACTGCACTGCCACATCCCAAGTCGAATGTCCTAGGGAAACCTATATGCACGAAAGTATTAATAGCAGCCTACTCAATAACGTGAAAACTACTATGCCATCTTTGTGCAATGTTTTGAATTTCCTTGGTTCGCGACTTACAAGATAAGCATAACGCTCCTCTATATTCCAAATGTCGTGGAAAGAGTTGTCTCTATCCGCTTACAAAAATACAAATAATATATAAAAGGAACATTATTTGCTAATGAAATTCTTTACACCGGATATAAAATTTCACATTATATCAATTAAGGCAAAATTTGATTCCAAAATTAATTTTAGTAAGCAAATTTTCCAAACAGCCTTACAATATGACATTACAGAAATGTTTGGATTTTCTGACGAAATAGAAAGGCAATGCGGACACAAGGACTTGAAATGGTAAAGGATATTTACAAAGAGGAGAAAACGGGGCACTTTCTGATGATAAGCCTATCGGTTTTGGAGCAAAAGTGGGCCGTTTTTGAATCATGAAAAGGCTGTTTTTAAAGCTGAATCAGGGCTTTTTGCAGCCGTTTATTGCGAAAATAATTGCACATTTTATATTCTATGCCGATATTATGCTGAGCAACAAGGCGTTACATTTGCACACGATTTCAGCAGTATTTGCGCACAAATATTTTAAATTTCAGAAAATGCCCGCTCTGGAGCGTCAACAAAAATCAGATTGAAAGGCAAAAGCGGTGTTTACATATCAGAGCGTCAAAAGATCCTAGACGGAACAATACGGAATCAGCAACAGGGCAAAACAATACCAAAGAAATACTTAATTTTATTATCTGCACCACTTATATATTGCACGTTTTGCAATAATTTCGTATTTTTGCAGCAAAATATTAACAAAGACGATAACAACATGCCGGAATCCAATTTTGTAGATTATGTGAAGATTTACTGCCGCTCAGGCAAAGGCGGAAGAGGCTCCATGCATCTTCGCCATGTGAAATACAACCCCAACGGAGGTCCCGACGGAGGCGACGGCGGTAAAGGCGGAAGCATTTACCTGCGAGGCAACCACAACTACTGGACGCTGCTCCATCTGAAATATCAGCGACACGTGTTTGCCGAACACGGAGGCAACGGCGGACGTGACAAATGTCACGGCACCGACGGCAAGGACCAATATATCGACGTGCCGTGCGGAACGGTGGTGTATAACGCCGAAACAGGAAAGTATGTGTGCGACGTTACATACGACGGACAGACGGTGCTGCTGCTGAAAGGCGGCCGCGGCGGACTTGGCAACTTCCAGTTCCGCAGCGCCACCAACCAGGCTCCGCGCTACGCTCAGCCGGGCGAGCCGATGGAGGAAATGACGATAATATTAGAGTTGAAGCTGCTTGCCGACGTGGGACTTGTTGGATTCCCCAACGCGGGCAAGAGCACGCTGCTGTCGTCGCTGTCGAGTGCACGCCCCAAGATAGCCAACTATCCGTTCACCACGCTTGAGCCGTCGCTCGGCATTGTGAGCTATCACGACAAACAGTCGTTCGTCATGGCCGACATTCCGGGTATTATCGAGGGTGCAAGCGAGGGCAAGGGTCTCGGTCTGAGATTCCTGCGCCACATAGAGCGCAACTCGCTGCTGCTGTTTATGGTGCCCGGCGACACCGACGACATAAAGAAGGAATATGAGATACTGCTCAACGAGCTGCGCAACTTCAACCCCGAGATGCTCGACAAGCACAGAGTGCTGGCCGTGACGAAATGCGACCTGCTCGACGACGAGCTGATAGAGATGCTGCGCGAGACTACGCCCGACGACATCCCCGTGGTGTTCATATCTTCCGTAACAGGTCAGGGCATCAACGAACTGAAAGACGTGCTGTGGAAAGAGCTCAACAGCGAGAGCAACAAACTGCAGGACATTACAGCCGAAGACACGCTGGTTCACCGCGACAAAGACCTCAGCACGCTGCCGCAGGAGCTGCTTAAAGAGGGCGAGGACGAGATAGTGTTTGTTGATGATGAAGACATTGAGGACATCGACGACTATGAGGACCTTGACGATGTTGAGTATTTTGACATTGACGAAGATAAATAAGAAACATAAGACAAGAGCCGCATGACATGCCGCAACGGCAAACATGCGGCTCTTTTATATAAACAAAAACACTTTTGCTATGATGAAGCCACAGCTTACATATTATGACATATCGCCCGACACGACGGCATTCAGCACAACGCGCCACGGCGGACACAGTACCGGAAACTATGCGGAGCTGAACATAAACAGATATTGCGGCGACAATTCTGAAAACATTGAGAAGAACCTTGAAGACCTATGCCGTGAACTCGGCGTTGACAAGGAGCGTGTCATTATGCCGCACCAGACTCACGGCACGGAAGTGATGCAGATAGGTGCCGACTTCCTGTCGCTGTCGGCAACGGTAAAAGGAATGATTCTTGAAGGCGTCGACGCCCTGATAACCGACGTAAAGGACGTGTGCATAGGCGTGTCTACCGCCGACTGCATACCTATATTAATATACGACTATGCACACCACGCTGCAGCTGCGGTACATGCTGGATGGCGCGGAACGGCAAAGCGCATAGCATGCAAGGCCGTAAAGATGATGGAGGTGTCGTTCGGCTCACGTCCGGAAGACCTGACGGCTGTTATAGGACCGGGCATATCGATAGACGCCTTTGAAGTTGGCGACGAAGTTTATGCCGAATTTGAGGCTGCCGGATTCAACATGGCCGACATAAGCCGCAAGGAAGACAAATGGCACATCAACCTGCCCGAATGCAACCGCAGGCAGCTGGCAGCCATGGGACTGAAGGAATACAACATAAACGTGTCGGGGGTATGCACCTACAACAACAGCAACGACTATTTTTCGGCGCGAAAGCTCGGCACTGAATCAGGCAGAATATTCACAGGAATAATATTGCGCTGACACCTAAGCCACAAGGAAAATGCCTGAAGGCATACAGAATGAAACAGTAAAGGCCATATCCCGCAGTGAATGGGATATGGCCTTTACTGTTGACATGATGCGGAAGGGCGACGATTATTCGCCCTCCTCCACCGTCTCGCGGTTAATCTTGTGACGGTCGATGATGCGCCACACATAAACTATATATGCAAGAACAAACGGTATGAGCAGCGACACTACAGACATGACGCTGAGCGTAAACTCGCTGCTGCAGCTGTTCTGAATGGTCAGACTGCTCTGCAGGTCAACGGCAGAAGGATAATACACCGTGTTGTTAAGTCCGGCACACAGCAACAGACTCAGCACTACCAACACTTCACCAATGCCGGCTGTCCATATTCCAGAATTGAAACTGGTGTCGAAAACAGTGCGTCCCGTTCCGTAAAGGAACAGCACAACGCCCACTACAAGCATAACAGCCAGCGGCCACAAGGCAAGGAAGTTTGAAAGATACTTGCCATTTTCGACAAAGATGTTGCCTGTTGCAGGGTCGTAAGCATATCCGTCCTTCACAAGGACATAAATAAGGAAAGCCAGGAATGTAACGAGGAACAGCAGCAGATTAATACGCAGCAGCTTTCTTGAGCGCTGGCGTATGTATATGTCAGAGACGCTGTTCACCGTATAGAGTATACCTGTAACCCTCGCAAGGAACATGACGGCAAGTCCAAGTACAATGTTCCACACATCGAGAAGGGCGTCAAGACCGTTGCTGCCGTTAGCCCAGCTGCTTATCACGGGCGACAGTCCGTTGGTGAAGTTTGCCTTCTCAACAACGAAGTTAGAGCCTGTGAAGAATGTTGCCACGGCAACACCAATAAGGAACGGAGCCACCCATCCGTTGATGACAAGGAAGGTCTGAAAGGTCTTTACGCCAAGAATATTTCCGAGTTTTTTCTGAAATTCGTAGCTGACAGCCTGCAGCACGAAAGTGAACAGGATGATAATCCACAACCAGTAGGCACCGCCGAAACTCGTACTGTAGAACAACGGAAACGAGGCAAAGAAGGCTCCGCCGAACGTTACAAGCGTGGTGAAGGTCAGTTCCCACTTACGGCCGGTAGAATTAACCAGCATTCCGCGCTCAACATCGTTGCGCCCGAGAGAAAAGATAATAGAGTTTGTTCCCTGAACAAACATCATGAAAACGAGCAGCGCTCCAAGCAGCGACACCAGGAACCACCAATATTGTTGCAAAAAAAGATATGTCATAATTTTCTTTGTTTTTATCGTTCATGTTTATTATTGACACAGTTATGGTCTGGCAGCAACATCAGAAAACTCCGGACCTTGCTTGATGGCCTTGCACATAATGTTGATTTCAACCACAAGCAGAAGCGTGAACAGCACGAGGAACATAAAGAACGTGAAGATAACCGACCCTGAGCTGATGTCAGACACGCCTATCCATGTGGGCAGCATGTCCTGTATTGCCCAAGGCTGACGTCCGAGTTCGGCCAGCACCCATCCCGACTCGCTTGCCACATAGGCCAACGGCAGAAGAACAAGCCATGCAATATGCAGCCATTTGAGACTCAGAATGTCCTTACGGTAGACAACAAACAGCGTTACGGCAAAGGCGAGGATGAGCAACATGCCAAGGCCTACCATAATACGGAAAGACCAGAAGCACACAGGTATGTAAGGCACTATCTGGTCGGGATTGTCCATATATCCGTAACCGATGTATTTAACATTGTCCTTAATCAGTGCGCCATACTTATCTGCCTCGGCAGCATTGCCGTTTTTCTTGGCTTCGCGGTATTTGCCAATGGCGTCGATGGCAATCTTTCCGCGCTCCGACTTTTCCGCAAACGACAATGCAGTCGTACCGTCATGCTGCGTGTATCCGCCCTTAATGATGTCGTTTATACCAGGCACAAAGCCGTTCAGGTCTCTCGTTGCCAGCACAGAGAGCATCTTGGGTATTGCCACCTGAAGAGGCAACTCTTCAGAAGCGGCATAGTCGGGCTGCCTGAACGGATTTATTAGGGCCACAGCCGTAAGCGGCGCACCTTCTTCACCGTCATACAGAGCTTCCATTGCAGCAAGCTTCATGGGTTGTGTCTTTGCCACCATATATGCAGAATTATCTCCTGTATAAGCTGTAAGCAACGTTGCGACGAGTCCTACGATTGAGGCGATCTTTATACTGCTGACAGCAAACTTTCTTGTCTTGACTGCAGTAGCCTCGGGCATCTTGCTGCTGTTGGCCCTGATAAGATAATAACAGCTGACCGCCACGGCAAACACAGCACCGACAATCCAGGCTGAAAGGACTGTGTGAAAAAACTTGTCTATGGCAAAAGGCGACAGAGCCACATCTGCAAAAGACGTCATCTCGTTGCGCATCGTGTCAGGATTGAACACCTGTCCTACGGGATACTGCATCCATGCGTTGGCAACAAGAATCCACCACGCTGATATCGTAGCGCCAAGTCCCGTCAGCCATGTCGACGCAAGATGAAATCCGTCTGACACTTTGCCCCAGCCGAAGAACATTACGCCGACAAACGTAGCCTCCATAAAGAAAGCCACAATGCCCTCGATTGCCAGCGGCGCACCGAACACGTCGCCTACGAGCCACGAATAGTTGCTCCAGTTTGTGCCGAACTCAAACTCAAGGATAAGTCCGGTTGCCACACCCATGGCGAAGTTTATACCGAACAGCTTCTGCCAGAAGCGCACAGTGTCTTTCCAGAAGACGCTCTTTGTGCGATAATAGCAGGTTTCCATTACTCCCATAATAAGCGCAAGTCCGAGCGTCAGCGGCACAAAGAGCCAATGGTATATGGCTGTAAGTGCAAACTGAGCTCTCGACCAGTCGACGGTCCCTGCACTAATGCTCAATAAAAAATCTGTCATACACTTTATTTTTTAATAGTTACTAATCTTGCTCTGTCAATCTGCACCGGTCATACGGCTGCTTATATAGTCGGCCTTACTGCCGCCCGCAGCCTTCTGGCTTAGCACGTCGGGCATGAAAAACAGCTTCACAACAAGAAATATTATCACAAGCTTTATGATAATGACAAGCCAAAGCTTCTTTCCTATGTCCATCGAGGTGAAACCGCTGTAATAGAAATCGAAAATCTTGCGCAACATATCCGTTTTATTTCATAATATTAGATATTCAGTACAAATAACCACTCTCAATGCTATATTCACGACAAAATGTAAACGCCGAATTAGCATAAGGCAAGTTAATTTCAACAAAAATACACATTAAATTTTAATTTTGTTCAAAAACACGGCAAAATTGACAATAATAGTTTTTTTATTTCAATAAATGCTTTGTCTTTTAAGATAAAAAATCTACTTTTGCAATTAAATATGCCACTATGGCATTCAGTTTAATAATCATGATTAATTTAAAACAGAATTTAAAATGAAAAATAAGAAAATTATAATAATCTCAGCTGTCATTGGTGTACTTCTACTCGGTGGAATAGTTTACCTGTCTATAAGTCTGCAGCAGCAAAAGCAGGCTAACAGGGACATGCAGGAACTGGCCGAGCTCGACAAGAAAGAAATGGAAAACGAGTATCAGCAGTTTGCCGACCAGTACAGTGAGATGAAGACTCAGATAAACAACGACTCTATCATAGAGCAGCTCACGCAGGAGCAGATGAAGACAGAACAGCTGCTGAAAGAGCTGAAGAACGTGAAGGCTACAGACGCACGCGAGATTGCACGTCTGAAGAAGGAGCTTGCAACATGCCGCGCCGTCATCAGAAGCTATATTCTGGAAATAGACTCGCTCAACCGTCTTAACCAGAACCTTACAGCAGAAAACACACGCGTGAAGGGACAGTACGCTGAGGCAACAAGACAGATCGAAGGTCTTAATGCCGACAAGCAGTCGCTTTCTGAGAAGGTTGCCATTGCTGCTCAGCTTGATGCCACAGGCATATCACTGACAGCCAAGAACAAGAGAGGCAAGGTTACAAAGAGCCTGAAAAAGTGCAAGACTCTTCAGGTAAACTTCAGCATAGCCAAGAACGTTACAGCCCAGAGCGGCATGAAGACCATCTACGTGCGCATAACTACGCCAACCGGCTCTGTGCTCACCAACGGCGGAACATTCAACTATGAGAACCGCAGCCTGCAATACTCAATGAAAAGAGACATCGAATACACCGGCAACGAGACTGCTGTAACAACATACTGGAACGTAAACGAGTTCTTGAGCAACGGTACATACAATGTCAGCATATTTGCCGACGGAAACATGATTGGTTCTCGCAACTTCTCATTTAAATAAGCCCTGACCTCAGGATCATCAAGAAGAATTAACCGCTATTCGTTTATGAAGAATGTTGCTGCCATATTTCTCCTGATATGCGCCCCTGCCACTGCGGCGGCGCAACAGGTGCTGTCGCTCGACAGTTGCCGCGCCATGGCCTTGCGCAACAACAAGCAGATAAACATTGCACGGCTTAAGAAGGACGTGGCGCAGAACACACGGAAAGCCGCACGCACAAAATATCTGCCACACGTTGACGTGCTCGGCGGATACGAATTCATGAGCAAGGAGATTTCTCTCCTAAACAATGAACAGAAAGGCGTGCTCGGCAACCTCGGCACTACAACTGCCGGCCAACTGGGCAACACCGTATCGTCTGCAATAACGGACATGGTAAGTCAGGGCGTTATAACACCGCAGACAGCCGAAGCGCTTGGAAATATAGCCAACAAGATAATGCCCGGACTGGAAAATGCAGGCAACGCCATAGGAAAATCCATAAGCGACGCTTTCAGAACCGACACGCGAAATATCTTTACGGCATCTGTCATGGTGCGCCAGCCGATATTCATGGGCGGAAGCATCGTTGCGGCAAACAAGATAGCCGACATAAGCGAGCAACTGGCTGAAAACGACATAACGAGCAAGACGCAGAACACGATATACGACATCGACAATGCCTACTGGACCGTGGTGTCGCTGAAACATAAGGAGAAGCTGGCTAACAGCTATCTGAACCTCGTGAAGAAACTGAGCGGCGACGTTGAAAAGATGATACGCGAAGGCGTTGCCACCAGAGCCGACGGCCTGAAGGTTGACGTGAAGCTAAACGAGGCTGAGATGCAGCTTCTGGAAGTTGAGAACGGAGTGTCTTTGGCAAAAATGCTGCTCTGCCAGCTGTGCGGCATGCCGATCAGCAAGGACATAAGGCTTGAAGACGAAGATAAAGAAGACGCATTCAGCAAGGTGGAAATGACACCATTGGTTGACACGGATGCCGCCAAGGAGAACCGTGCAGAACTGAAGATGCTGCAGAATGCGGTTGACATAAGCAAACAGACAACAAATATAATCAGAGCCGCGTATCTGCCGCAAATAGCGCTCACCGCAGGCTATCTTGTAACAAATCCCAACCTTTACAACGGATTCGAGAAAAAGTTCTCCGGTGTATGGAATGTCGGGGTGATAATGAGAATACCTGTATGGAACTGGTTTGAAAGTTCATACAAGATAAGGGCCAGCAAGACTGCCACTACGATAGCCATGCTCGAGCTCGATGAAGCACGCGAAAAGGTGGAACTGCAAGTGAACCAGAGTTCATTCAAAGTGAGCGAAGCCAACAAGCGGCTCAACATGGCAAACAAAAATACAGAACGTGCCGACGAAAACCTGCGATGTGCCAACCTCGGCTTCAAAGAGGGCGTAATGGACGTTACGGATGTCATGACCGCACAGACGGCATGGCTGCAGGCACGCTCACAGAAGATAGACGCTGAAATTGATGTTAAGCTGTCACAGCTCAACTTAAAGAAAGTTCTTGGAGAATCATTATATTAGAAATCATGACAAAAAAATCACAACATAACAACATCTTGCTTACAATAACCGGATTTGCCATAACCGTCATTATTGTAGGAGTTATAGGTTTCTTTGCTTTTGGCAAGACAACTGAAACGATACAGGGCGAAATTGAAGTATCAGAATACAGGGTGTCGAGCAAGGTGCCCGGGCGCATTCTTGAACTTAGAGTCAAGGAGGGCGACTATGTAAAGGTTGGCGACACGCTGGCCATAATAGACGCTCCTGACATTGAGGCCAAGAAGAAGCAGGCTGAAAGTGCCGAAGACGCTGCTGCCGCCATGAACGAGATGGCTGACAGGGGCGCACGTCAGGAACAGATACGCGGAGCCTACGAGATGTGGCAGCAGGCCAAGGCCGGACTTGACATTGCAAAGAAATCATACGAGCGTGTTCAGCGTCTGTTTGACGAAGGTGTCATGAGTGCTCAGAAACGCGACGAGGCATTTGCCAACTATAAGGCGCTCGAAGCTCAGGCAAAGGCTGCCAAGAGCCAATACGACATGGCAGTAAACGGCGCACGCCGCGAAGAGAAGCGTGCAGCTGCGGCTCAGGTGAACAGGGCAAAGGGTGCCGTACAGGAAATAAACTCATACATACACGAAACCGTGCAGATAGCACAGGTTGAAGGCGAGGTAAGCAGCATTTATCCCAAAGTGGGCGAACTTATCGGAGCCGGCTCTCCTATCATGAGCATATCAATAATGAGCGACCTGTGGGGTACATTCAACGTGCGTGAAGACCAGCTCAACGGACTCAAGAACGGCGACACATTCACAGCATATTGCCCGGCTTTCAGCAAAGACCTGAAGATGAAGGTCTACTACATCAAGGACGAAGGCAGCTATGCCGTATGGAAAGCCACAAAGAGCAACGGACAGTATGACTTGAAGACTTTCGAGGTGAAAGCCCGTCCTGTAACAAAGCTTGACGGACTAAGACCGGGTATGTCGCTAATAATTAAAAACAGATAAAACCAGAACGTGGGTAACAGTGTCAGCATAAGGAACATCATCAGCGTGGCATGCAGAGAATGCAGAATATTGAAGAAGAATCCGATGTATCTGTTCTGCATGCTGATATTTCCCGTTATTGTCACCATATTTTTTACTTCACTAATGAGCAACGGGCAGCCGACCGACATGCCCGTTGGCGTAGTAGACCTCGACAATACATCTACCACACGCTCGATAATAAGAAAGCTGGACGCCTTCCAGACTACAAAAATCGTAAAACGGTATACTAACGTAAGCGAGGCTCGCAATGCCATACAGCGCAACGAGATTTATGCCTTCCTGTATATTCCCGAAGGCACAACGTCTGAGCTGCTGTCAATGAGACAGCCTAAAATATCGTTCTACTACAGCTCCACCTCACTTACTGCAGGAGCGCTGCTTTACCGCGACCTCAAGACCATATCTACGCTTGGCTCTGCCGGGGCAGCGTCGTCTGTGCTGCAGGCAAAAGGACTGACAGAAAGCCAGATTATGAGTTTTCTGCAGCCTATCGTCATCGACCTGCATACGGTGAACAATCCCGCCGTAAACTATAGCATCTATCTTAACACGATGATCATCCCGGGCTGCCTTATGCTCTTCATCTTCCTGATAACGGTCTACTCGATAGGAACGGAACAGAAATTCGGCACATCGAAAGAATGGATGGAGACAGCCGGCAATAACATTCACAATGCACTCATCGGCAAGATATTGCCACAGACGCTGGTGTTCCTGGCCATATTCTATGGCTACATGATGTATGTGTTCGGCATATTGCAGTTTCCTCATCCCGGCGGACTGCCGGCTATACTGCTGCTCGGCCTGCTTTCAGTCCTCGCAGCTCAGGGCTTCGGCATATTTGTCTTTGGGCTCACGCCGTCGCTCCGCATGTCTATGAGCATCTGCAGCCTGTGGGCCGTATTGAGTTTCTCGCTGTCGGGCACAGCCTTTCCGCTGTCTGCCATGTCGCCGGCAATAAAATCAATAGCCCAGCTGTTTCCGCTACGGCACTATTACATGATTTATCAGCTCAATATCTTCAACGGCTATCCGCTTGCTTACTCGTGGATAAACATAACGGCAATGGTATGCTTCATTATGCTCCCCGTGCTGGTTGTATCCAAGATAAAGAAAGCCGCCTTAGAATATGAGTACTTGCCTTAAGCGCTTTTAACGGAAGATAAAAAACAGAAGAAGAATTAAGATATAAAACCTGATGAAAAAAGCCAAAAGCTTAATACAACAGATCAATGAGGGCATACACGACATGTGCTACATCTGGGCTGAAGAGATGAAAATCACCTGGAAAGACGAGGGTGTGCTTATCTTCTTCATCCTAGTGCCGCTGCTCTATCCGCTTGTCTACTCGTGGATCTACACCAACGAGGTGGTGCGCGAGGTGCAGGTGGCTGTGGTCGACATGTCGCACAGCAATCTCAGCAGGCAGTTCATCAGACAGTTTGACGCGTCACCCGACGCCAAGATTACATATTACTGCAACAGCCTGAGCGAAGCCAGAGACCTTGTGGGCAGACAGGAAGCCTCGGGCGTGCTGTATTTTCCAGAAGACTTTCAGACCAACATCAACCGGATGGAGCAAAGCCATGTCAACGTGTTCTGCGACATGAGTTTCATGCTCTACTACAAGGCCATATTCCAGACAGCCACTGCTGTAGCCGGAAACATCAATTCAGAAATACAGATTCAGCGCGCCGGCAACACCACCGAACGCGAGAACGAGATAACGATAAAGCCGCTTGACTTTGACGAAGTGCAGATATTCAACACAACTGGAGGATACGGCAACTTTCTTATACCAGCGGTGCTTATACTCATCCTGCAGCAGACTCTGCTGCTTGGCGTAGGTCTGTCGGCAGGAACCGCAAGAGAGAAGAACAGGTTTAAGCAGCTTGTTCCCGTAAGCAGGCATTACAACGGCATATTCCGCATCGTGCTTGGCAAGTCGCTGTGCTATCTTATGATTTATGCCGTGATATCAGCTTACATCACTCTTGTTGTGCCACGCATATTCGGCTTCACGTCGCTGCTCCATGCCGGCGACCTGGCATGCTTCATGCTTCCCTATCTGCTATCATGCATATTCTTCTCGATGATTGTCTCATGCGCCGTGAGATACCGCGAGAACATCATACTTCTGGTTGTATTCACTTCACTGCCATTCCTGTTTGTGTCAGGAGTGTCATGGCCGCAGAGCGCCATACCAGAGTTCTGGCAATGGGTGTCTAACCTCGTTCCTTCAACCTTCGGCATACGCGGCTTTGTCAGAATGAACGGCATGGAGGCACGCCTTGGCGATGTGCTGTACGAATACAGGGCACTGTGGATTCAGGCTTTCGTCTATTTCCTCATAACGTGCCTGCTTTACAGACGCCAGATAATAAAGACGCGACGAAAGGAAATTGAAAGACTAAGAACTGAAAGAAACTACGAAACTGCCGAAACAGAAACGGCAGAATAGACATATAAAATGCAAACAAAGACGCACATAAAAAAAATGTATGTGCGCAAAATCAATAAGTTAGCATAAAAATAAACGGAAGTCGGGCATGCACTTGCATGCTGACTTCCGTTAAATTTTTTATCTGCTATCAGGCCGAAGATGTCTTTACCTGCCGCAAGCCATCAGCGTTCAGACGGCATCATGGCGTCAGCTGTTCTTTACCTCAACAATCTTTGTAGGCGCCTGCTCGGCATTACGGCGGTTGACAACAGTTACAACAGCCATGGCCAGATTGATAAATGCCTGACCTGTCATGGTGTCAACATTAAGGGCAGCCGGCTTGCCGTCGTCGCCGCTCTCACAGATGCTCTGCACAACAGGTATCTGAGCCAGCAAAGGCACGTCCATCTCCTTGGCAAGATTCTTGCATCCTTCCTTGCCGAATATGTAATACTTGTTTTCAGGAAGTTCGGCAGGAGTAAACCACGCCATGTTCTCAACAAGTCCGAGGATAGGCACATTCACCTTGTCGTTTCTGTACATGTCGATACCCTTGCGTGCGTCTGCCAGTGCCACCTTCTGCGGTGTGCTCACTATAACTGCACCCGTTATGGCCAGTGTCTGCAGCAGCGTCAGATGTATGTCGCTTGTTCCGGGAGGCGTGTCGAGCACAAAATAGTCAAGCTCGCCCCAGTCAGCATCACCTATGAGCTGCTTCAGCGCATTAGAAGCCATTCCGCCGCGCCACAGTGTAGCCGTGTCAGGATTTACAAAGAAACCTATACTCAGCAGCTTCACGCCATACTTTTCAACAGGCTCAATGAGGTCGCGTCCGTCTTTATGAACTGCATAGGGACGGAAATCCTCTACGCCGAACATCTTAGGCATTGACGGACCGAAGATGTCTGTATCGAGCAGTCCGACCTTATAGCCAAGACGTGCGAGAGATATGGCCAGGTTGGCAGCAACGGTGCTCTTGCCCACTCCGCCCTTGCCAGAACTTACGGCAATGATATTCTTTACGCCCGGAAGCATCTTTCCGGCCTCGGGTCTGGGCTTCGACTTAGTCTCCACCTCGATGGTCACCTCAACGTCCTTGCTTACATGATAGTGTATGGCAGCCTCGGCAGCCTTGATGGTAGACTTCATAAAGGGGTCGGTGTCGCGCGGAAATATCAGCGAGAACGACACCTTCATGCCGTCAATACGCAGATTGTCGGCCACCATCTCACTCTCTACAAGATTCTTCTTGGTACCCGGATACGTAACGGTAGCCAAGGCATCCATTATCAGTTTTGGATATAATGTCATAATGTTTATTTTTTATATTTCACAACAAGGCAGTCAGTGTCTGCTTCATATACTTATTCTAACAAAATTCATGCCTAAAAGCGGGCACACTGCACATTATCGTAATTTTACTGCAAAATACGCAATAATTATGCAAATAAACAAATTTTTAATCTGAAAATACTCCGACAAAACTATATAACCAACAAAATCATCATAACTCATAAACAAACTGGCAAAGATGCCATACGCCCAGTGATGCCGCAGCCTTTTAGCCCCAAGACAAAAAGTTTGACCTGACAACCGCATACTGCTGTCAACCGATAACAGATAAACACCAAAGCGAAATCAACTTTAATCAGGGAAAGGACACTTTGAAGTCAACAAAATTTAGGAAAGAACCCAAACTCCGAAAGACAAAAAACTTTTTCGCAAAAAACTCATCACTCATCACAACAGGGTTTAACACTCTATCAATCAGCTACTTAATGCGTGACGAGTTGAAAACGCAACTCATCACATCACTGTTATTTCTCCATTTTCCGAACAATATAAAGCCATTATATCAATACTTTTAGCCGCAAAATCAGCCTCAACAGGCCCAAAACAGCTGTGTGTGACGAGTTGCGTTTTCAACTCGTCACACATTAACGTCCTGTCATTCAACGTCTTACATGCGATTGTGACGAGTGACGAGTTTTTAACAAAAATATTTTCTGCATACACCAGGCTGCAACAACAATGCAAAAGCATACATTCCGCAATGCAAAAGGGCACATATCACGATGTAATATGTGCCCTTTTGCAAGATGATTAGCGGCCTTTGGCAGCATGTATTTGCCATCCAAAACTAAATATCCCCATAAAAACAATCATATATACAATAAAAAATCTGTAACTTTAGCCTTTGAGAATATCGGGGGAAACCTTGATGTATCATAATTAATATAAACCTTATCATTAACAATTAAACAGATACACTAAAAATATCGTCAAAAATTACCAAAAAAGAAATTCTGCTGTTATGTTTTCCGTATTCATTCGTATCAGTAGTATATGGAACGAGATATATTAACATCCTCATTCATGGACTTGCGCGACAAGCTGCACCACATCGCATTGAGATATCTTCAAAACGATGAGGATGCAAAAGACGTACTCCAGGAATCATGGCTAAAACTTAAACTGAAAAATAATGTGTCAGATCCTAACGAGGCGAGAAACAAGCTTGTCTGTGTATTGCGAAATGTTTGTATAGACAGACTAAGGAGGACAAATATGAAGACTATAGATGAAGTAAAAACACCGGTCTCTCTGCAATACGAAATGGAAGTGGAAGACATAAATACGTTGGAAAATCTGTTGAAAGAAGAACTGACACCTCTACAACAACAGATATTCAACCTTGTGACACACGAAGGTTTTGATTATGAGCAGATTGCCGAAGAGTTGTCAATGTCGGTTGAGTCTGTAAGAATGAACATGAGCCGTACCCGCAGAAAAATACGTGAAACTTACAAAAGATTAAACAGATGAAACAGGAAGTGAATTTAAGCATCAAGGAAATAGAGACACTATGTCTTCTTTATAATGAGTGCCGGCTGTCTGTGCAGGAAGAAACTGAACTGGAATATATATTGCTATGCACGGCATACAGTTCAGACATTATAAATGAGACGAAAGAGCTTATGGGCTTGTCGCGTCAGATGAAGCTTGCAGATGATACTTCAGCACGCCACAGACGTACGCCTCTACAAAAAACTCTTATATGGACTTTGTCAGCAGCTGCAAGCGTTGCCATAATATTGACAGGAAGTGTTTTCCTGTCTAAAATAAACGAAATGGGCACTTCAACTGGCGACAGCCATTATGTCGCATACGTCAAAGGTAAGCAGGTAGACGAAAAGACTGCACGAAAAATAGCAGAAACAGAAGCAGCCAAGGTAGAAGAGTTCATGCAGGCTATAGAAAGACAAAAGGCCGCAGAACAAAACAAAGTAAAACAATTTTTTAACAATCAAAATAGTAAGAGATGAAACGTTTTCTGATTTTTTTCTTTATGGTCCTAATAGCACTGACAGCCAGTGCAAGGCCCCCGAAACTGAATGTGGAAAAGTTATTTGACGGCAGATATAACAACAACAAGAGTGTAAGCATCTCTGTCTATAAAAATAACGGCAACTATTATCGCGGAATAACCGTGAAAAACAATTTGAAGATAATAAAGGCTATAGCAGACGCTATAGAAAAGGATAAGCCGCGCGCTAAAGACTATTCCGACTATCAGGGAGATGACGGAAGATACACGTCACTGCAGATTGTCAATAACGGTGAGACCATATATATCGGACTGAAACGTGACAAATCAGGCGGCGGTGCGTTCTTCTTTATTCAAGGAAAAGAAAAGGCTTTTAAATAAAAGATTTTATATGAAACCATACGTTTTCACTTTATGGTCACTATTTTTTGCCATCCCCATGTCAGCTCAGGACCAAGCAGACTCTACTGCAACAAATTGGGAAAGACAGCTCGAACTGAAAGAAGTTGTTGTGATGGCATCACGCACCGTTGTAAAACAGGCTCCTGACAGGATTATATACCTGACTAAAAACGACCAATATGCCAAGGGTATGAACGGTATAGAGGTGCTTGACCGCATACCGCGCGTATCGGTTGTGAACGATATGGTTACAGTAGCAGGTAAAAGTTCTGTAAAATATATCATCGACGGACATCTCATGGAGATATCAGACGAGGCTATGACCTTGCGTCTGAAGAATCTTCAGGCAAGTGGAATTGAGAAAATTGAGGTGCTGACTACTCCTCCGGCAAAATATGGAGCAAACAATAACGTAGCCTATATCAGCATAACATCTAAAAATGAATCTTTAGGCACACGTGGAAACATATGGACAAACGGAATCATCCGTGAGTCTTTCTGTTATCAACTTGGAGGAAATGTATCGCATACGACACGTAAAGTAGAATTGTCGGCAGATGCCAGTTGGAATGATTCTAAAGGCATAAATGACCTGGACCGCACTTACATTTTTCCATATTACACGAAGATTTCACAGCGCACAACAAATTACAGGAACAGAACTTTCGGAGCGAACGGCTTGTTCAAATATAAATTTACAAATAGACTGAACGCAGGCGTCATACTTAATTATTATACGAACAGACTGAACAGCAAACTTTTTGATGTAACGACAGACCGGGGTAATGTATACAGTTCTACAAACTATTCTCCTTCACGCCCGGATAACGCATTAACAATTACTGCTTTTTCAGACTGGATGCTGGATACAAAAGGAAAAATGCTCAGCCTAACTTACAATTACTACGACAAGCAAGCGCAGAGTTTTTCGGACGTAACAACATCAGCAAACAATACGGATACAAAACTTACAAACACAGGCGACAACAAATATCATATTCATTCAGCCAAACTGGATGCCATACTGCCATTAAAGTTATTCAAAATGGAAGCAGGACTGGCTTTTACATGCATAGGCAACAACACAGCTTTGGATGTACGGTATCTGGAGAACAATTCTTGGATGTCAGATACAAAACAAAGCAATGCCTTCGAATATGATGAGAGTACGGCCGTAGCGTATGTCAGCGCAGAGAGAAATTTTACAAACTCTTTTTTCGGTAAGCTCGGGCTACGGTATGAATCTACACGCACCAAAGGATATCAGCGGGTAAAAGATGAAGAAAGCAGATATAGCTATAATCATCCGTTCCCAACAGTTAATCTCAGTTGGAACAGCCATAAAGCAGGACGTTTCACACTCTCTTATTCTATGGGAATAACAAGACCAAACTTCAACGATTTGAATCCATATAAATACTATACTACAACGAGCGACTACGTGTCTGGCAATCCTGACTTACGCCCCAGTGTTGCCCACAATGCAGAGATAAACTATAGTTTTAAAGGAATATATGCCGTTTTATATAATTCATACAACAATGATGCCATCGGCTACATCACGCGGTTCAATAACGACGGCTCCCAATACACCATACCGGAAAATCATATCAACAGCAATAAGACAGGACTATATTTATCATATTACCGTTCTTTTTTCGGATGGTGGAACATCAACCTTGGCGGCGAGTTTTTCCACACATATGCCAAATCAAAACTTACTGATTACAAAGATGCTGACGATAGCAGTTGGAGCGGGAAAATTGAATTCAATACATCATTCATACTGAACAAACAGAAAAATCTGATTCTAGATATGAGATTCAGCCATTATTTTCCTTATCATGAACGCATGATAAGATACAAGGCTATGTCATTGCTCGGCTGTTATTTAAGATACAACCTGCTGAACGACAGACTCACACTGACAGCATCTGTTACAGATCCTTTTGGATGGAACACAACAAAATCAACAGCTATTTATAACGATTATAAGGTTTACACACGAAACGACATTCACGCCAGCTCTGTATCATTTCGCATATCATATAACTTTGGTAGAGACAAAGTAAACAATGTCTACAGGGATACAAAAGAGCGAGAATCAAAGAGGGCAAACTAAAAAATAATGCCGCATGAACTCTGACTGAGTCATACGGCATTGATTTTATTCTATATAAAGGAAAAACTTTACACTCACTTCATCTTCACCTTTCTAACGGCTATCGTCCTGCCATCTCGCGTTATCTCAACAACCGCAACACCCGACACGGACGCCTGAATGTTCTCAACAGAAGATGATGCCACGCATGAAGCAGCCTGGACACCGTCAGCAGAATAAACGGCTATGCGGTCGCCTGCCTCAACACCGCTAACGCTAACCCTGTCACGCAAGGGCGACCATGCGCGTATGTCCGCATTCTTATCGTCATCGAGCATACAGTTGAAGCTTATAGTAAAGCGTCCCGATATATCGCCGCCTTCAACAGAAGTGAAGTCATAGCCGCCATCAAGCAGATTGGTCTGTTTGCCAGTCTTGGCATCTTTAAGCACTACACTTTCATAGTTGCCGGCATCACAGGTTTCAGGTATATAGAACGTGTACATGCCTGGTTCGGGCAACGTAACGCCAACAGCCACCTCACCGCCCTGGCTGACAGCTGACAACAGCGAATAGCGTGCGCCCGAGCGTACAGCGTAAAGCTGCGCTACGCTGTCGGCAGTCATCCACTTGACGCCATCAGAGGCGATGTCGAAATAGTTGCGTGCCTCGTTTTCAGGCACAGCGTTAAGCTGCAGCACGTCGGTCTTGTCTGCCCCGGCAGCACGCGTTGCTCCGGCCAGACTCAGGCCTACCGTAAGATTTGCAGCCGCGGCATAAGGCACGCCGTCTTTCTGCTCAGAGGTCTTGATGCCGACAATCTCTGCATCCTTCAAGGTTGCAGTCTGTGTGAAAACCGCATCACCGGCAGGAATATATCCTCCGGCAGTTTCGCCGGCAGTGTTTATCGTCTTATATGCACCCTCTGTGTATCCATATATCACGCGGCCGTATTCCATATCGCCATAATTCATTGCGCAGAGATAAGGCGAACCGAAGAGGTTCCAGCTCATGTTCTCCTTATGTGTGAACTTATTGCCAGCTGACGAACTTGAGTTCCATGGTTCATTATAGTTCCATTTATAAAGCACGACGCTCTTGTCTGCTCCACCCTCACTATACTGTTTTCCACTGAAACGCACCGTAAGATTATCGTTTGAGGTGTTTTCAATGAGGAAGCCCTCTGTTGTTCCTATTTGCGCAAAGCCGCCGTCTGTCCATGCCTTGCCGTCAGATCCGTCATACTGATAACTGTAAGCAGCACGCATCTGTCCACTGTAGCGCTTCAAGTTATAACCGCTTAAAGGACTCATACGCTTAACTTCAAACGGCATTACGGCCAGGTCGTTGCCATTTACTGTTACATCGCGTTCAACAGCAAAGTTTGTCAGCGAGATGTAATTGCCGTTGCCGCGCAAACCTGCCTGATGTTCCAGAAGCAGGTATCCGGGGTTGAAGGCGTTGCCATTAGGGTAAACTCCTGCTTTGACCGAAAGTTCCTGTCCCTTGCGTACATACACCACTGACCTGCCAACGGGATAGTCATCTGCCGTAATAGCGTAATCGCTGCTTATATTCCATGTCTCAAAGCAGCCGTTATCAACTGCGTTGCGGATTCGCCTGTTGCCTATAAGGTCGCGCTCATGGCCTACTTTCATTATATACTCGTTTATATCCGTCCGGTTACCTGTCGGATCAATATCCTGCGAGGTCTCCATCAACTGATATTTCCAGTAATCGTCCGTAACATAACTGTTCGTTTCTGCAACAGAAGCCCGGTTGTTGCCGCTGCCGGCTGCACCGTTTATGGCTTCCGCCGACGTCACATTAACCGCCTTAACAGCATTGACTGAGCCCAACACCAACGAATTATACAACAAGCCGCCTGCGGCACCCTCAACACCATTATTAACAATCGAAGTGGAAAGTACACCGGCATTAACCACCGGTTTGCCTGTAATCTCAAATCCATCTATCACGCCGTCAGCACCTATGGCAACGTTCTCCAATGAAGAGCGGCTTGCGGCAACCAACATGCCTTTACGCTTGCCCAACAAGTCAGAAACGATGCGGTCAGTTTCTGTTTCAGCACTCCGCTCATCGTTCATGCTTCCATACACCTTGGTATTTCCAAGAGACATATTCAGCAAGCCCGTATCATGATAATTGCCGTGAACAAAAACGTAACCATTCTGTCCTGAATGTCCCAAAGCATACAAGCCGGCCAAATCAACAGCACCCTGCAAGTCGCCAAGAGCCGTCTCCCAGCTCTTTCCGTCAGCAGTTGCCGTAAGGTCAGCCTTAACATAGACAATAGGCTGCAGCGGTGCTTCATACTCGTATGCACCAACATCTACCGACCCGTCAACAACTCGCTGGTTATTGCCAAGATCTTTCTCTTCAGCCGGAATTGTCTCCGCTGCCAGAGCCTGCTCTGCATAATTGGCATTGCTGCCCTTATTGAGCAACTTCACACTTGGGCGTATACGATAATCACGATTATAGACATCTGCATTATCCGGATCGCGGAAGTTAGGACCTTCATTGACATTATCGTTTGCCACACCACGGGTTATTGCCACATTCTTGTTGTTATCGTCTGTTGTCAAATTCTGTGTATCGTTATTCCATGAAACAGAGTTATAAACAGACGGCACTGATGCAGAAGTGGTAAGATCTGCCTTGTTATTGGCAAACGTTGCATTCACCACTGTTGTCCGGCTGTCGGCACCATTAAGTCCTGTACCTCCGTCGGCAAACAGCGTATTGATAAGCAGAATTTTGCCCGACGAACCAGAAACTATATTCAATCCATTTGCCTTATTGCCACGGAAGCCTGCATTTTTAAGCGTAACCTTGCCTCCGCCCGTACTTGCCTGCATTCCTGTTCCGCCGTTTGAATTTTTGTTTATAAAGGTAAGTCCTTCTATCGTTACAGGCTTGTTGTTGGCCGCAACGTCCATCAGCAGGCTCGTCACGTCGGCATTGCTCTCCTGAGTTGTAATTACTGTAGGCTTGCTGAAATCCTGAACACCCGACTCATTATATGAGCCTTTCACATTCAGCGACTCGCCATACTGAGTATCACCCATAGACACTGTAAAAGCCGTACCTGTTGACATTCTTGGCAATGAATACTCACCGGCTTTAATATAAACGGCCTTATCCTTAACTGTGCCTCCTGTAGGATTGGCCATAGCCGTCAGAGCTCCGCGCAAGTCAGAAGTTGCATTTGCCCAGTTTGATCCATCTGCCTTTCCGCTCTCTACCGTTGCCACATATATAGCATCCATCTGCGGGAACGTTATTTCGTACTGATATTCATATAAACCTATGTCTATAGGCTTATCGGCAGAAGTTCCGTCTTCTTTCAAAGGACCAGCATAACGGAGATATGTGTCCATATAGTCTTTATATCCCATGTATTGTGTGGCATATTCGCCGGCATTGCTCCGCATCCAGTCTGCGTATGCACCGTCAATGGTTCCGCTTCCGGTTGCCATCTTATGAGTTCCGTCTCCGGCATCAGTCAATACAGATATTGCAGCGGGATTCCATTGATTGTTGGCATCATTGCCGACTACACCTGCTGTTGATGAAGGCTTGGTAAAGCGAGGTCCGGTTACAGAAGTATTGTCTGTAGAAAGAAGAATATTGGTATCGCTGTATTTTGACAAATCAACAGCATCGCTCGCACTGTGAGTGATCGACGTATTTGTTTCGTCTGTCTGCGGAATATTCTCACCTGTAATTTCATTACCCCACATTAACGTATTTGTAATAGTATTTTTGCCATTGTGGTGGTAAATCACCGCATTGCTTTGAGCCTTATTTCTGACAAAAGTATTATTCATTAATGAAACTTCAGGAACATAATTCGGTCCAATTATTCCATCTGCATAATTTGTTCCGATGGCTCCGCCCTGGCCTACGGTCTCATTATTCACCCAAAGCGTATTTACAGCATATAACCCTGCATAGACCTTAGGAGCATCAGAAACGCCCGCTACATATACAGCTCCACCTCTTGGCAGCTGAGTAGGCACTACAGGCTGGGCATTATCCACCGTGCCGTTACCGGCCAGAATGGAATTTACAATGGTCAACTTGGCGTCACGCATATAGACAGCTCCGCCGCGAACTGCAAAATTATTGATGAGACGGCAGCGGTTAAGCAGATAAGACACTCCGTTAGAATAGATGCCTCCACCTCGACCGATTTCGTCAGTATCAGCCGCATTACTTAATATGTTTGAAGTTTCACCGTCCATAATGGTCAAGCCGTCTAATATAACAGGATTAAGCGGTTCCTGATTTTTTCCTGCATCAGAATAAACTACATGATAAACATTCTTAACCTGCTCTGACACGTTGACATTGCCTGAGAGAATTACCTGACTGGCAAGTTCCCACGGCTCGTTGATGCCATTCTGATTAAAGTCAGAATAAGCACGGTTAGATAAAATTTCACTGATGTCTCCCATGCAAGTAAAGCTGCCAGTTACCCCCGGAATAGATACAATATCCTGACCATCGGCTGACTTAGAGGTAATTTGTTCTGTTCCGTTAAATCCTCCATAGATGCTCACACCTTGTGGAATAACATAAGAGTTCTGTCGCTGGTCTACAGTCTCAGTGCTTGCATCCATACGACGATAACTTGGCTTATATGTGCCGCCGGCCAAAAGGATTTCAAACCTGTCAGTTTCTTTTGCAACACCATTTTCACGCACAGCCTTGATATACTCCAACGCATCATCAAGCCATGTCAGCGATGTATAGAAAGAACGCCCTATATATTTGTCCATATCCTCACCTTCGGGCAACTGCACATTTGCGCCTTGTGACACGAAGATGCGGGTAAGCAGGACGTCTGTAGGTATGGTTCCGCCTTCAAACGCGAACGCTCCGGCATCAATACGAGGCATATCGGCCTGAATACGGGGTATGCCCTGCATATCAACAGAAGAGATACCTAACCGACTGGCCATAGCGTCCTGATATTCAGTATCCATGCCATGCTTTATCAGTGGCGAATAGGCCTTCAACAATCGAGAAGACGATGCAAAGTAAAGATCTTCATTGCTTTCCATTGTCGTATTTTCAAAATTAGAAGGCATCTCATATGTCTCAACAAACGAATGGTTGACAGGATAAAATGCGGAAATGCCATGCTCAACAGAAGACCACACATCATCCTCTAAAGCCTCTGTCAATACACCACTGATATTTTTGTCAGAAGGTGCCGTATTACCCCACAATATTGAATTGGTCACCATCATAGCACCATCCTCGAGGAACAAGCCTCCACCTATAGATGAAGCAGTATTGTCAGTCACTGTACATGACACCATGTGAGCTCTGCTGTCTTTACCGGCATTTGTATTATCTGCATATACCCCTGCTCCATTTTCTGCCGTATTATCCATAATAAGCGAACCAGACACAATGCCTCCGGGCAAGACATAAAGTCCACCTCCTTCAATAGCCTCGCAACGGGCCACGACACAGTTGCGCACATGTGCCCAAGATGGTACGACAGCACCGCCTCCACGCGTATTAGGATTGCCGTTACCGGCCATAGATGTTGCCTTGCCGTCAATAAGATAGATACCGTCTATGATACTCTTCTTATCGTTGCCGTTCCAGTCAGAAGGCTTCTCGCCGAACGTAACGGTATGATATCCGTTAACCTTCTGTTCCAACGAGCTACTATTATTTATAGCCGACAAAACAGTTTTATATGTAATCGGATCGCGCTTATATCCGTCGCTGTCATCATCCCAGTTGCCATCCTTATCGCTGAACCCGCCCATCACTGTAACGCCATAAGGAATTACGTAAGTGTAGCTCTGCGGATCGTCCTGATTACTTAGTGTATTTGCGTTATAAACAAAAGAAGCGCTTTCATAACCGGCTAATTTAACAATTACTTCAATATCAGGATTTTCCTTAGCTGTTATACCTGCATGCTCAAGCACATTTTGTAATTTCATCGCACAAGCCGCATTTGCTAACGACCCACCACTACGTAATCCATTTCCATTCTGAGTTACATAATATATAAAAGCATCATTATGCTGTTCATAAGCTATATTTTCTTCATTCGCACTTTCATAAGCACCAATATCAACAGTACAATCTTGTATTCTTGCATACCCATCCGCATCCTGAGTAATATTAATATTTTTGTCATCATCTGTCAAATAGAACTCGCTACCTGTGTTTAGACAAGGATTGGCACCATTTACAATATTCAAATAATAATCTGATGTCAAAATATTCAATGATTCATAATACTGTTTGTAACGTTCTATATCAGAGGCGTTATATTCATCACCGAAAAACGCATATTTATTATATTTAGAAGTTTCTAAAGCACTACTTGCAGGTGTCTGCGTATTATCTGTAAATTTAACTAATGAAAAATAAGAATATTCCAAATTCTTTGGAGCCTGATTTAACCCCTTACCGATTTGCATAAAGTTCTCTTTTGTATTTCCATATCCATAATTGCCCACAATGATACAATTATAAAAAGAACTACCATCACCACTTGCAAGAGACTCATCCCAAATACCTGGAATAATAGGACGATTGGCTTCAGCCCATCCTCCTGTATTGCCTACTATAGTACTGCTATAAAAATTACTTTCACTTTGAACAAAAGCTGCAGATCCTAATACATTCGTTAATGATGTACCATCAGGATTAGGATTTAGTTCAGGATCATATCCCGCAACATTTTGTGCAATTACACAATTAATAATATTACCACCTGAAATACTCAATCCAGCACCTTTACCATATATATTACCTGTTGATTCATATCTATGACTACCTTCGGTGTATCTAGCAAACTTGAATCCTTCTAATCTATTTTTTACAATCTGACAATTTTCAACAATACCTCCTACACAATAGACGCCACCTCCACCAGTTAAATTAGAAGCAGTATGATATACAAAGTCATATTGTTTTTCCCAAAACAATCCACCCCAAGGACTTGTCTGATATTCAATATTTCCACATTCATAAAATTTATTATCTTCTATTCTGCAATTTTTAAGATGACCATTTTTCATCAATTTTACCCCTGCACCATATTCACTAAGACCTGTTTGTCCTCCTGTAATAATAAAACCCTCCCAAGTAGTCTCTGAGCTAAACTCATTAGATTGGGTCAATACACGTTTATTTGAGTTTGAATATCCTGCAGGATTGGTATTTTGTATAGGTTTGAATTTATAACTATCACCACTTTTAATAATAGTCTTGAAATTTTCAAACTTATGAGATATATCACGATTTATGCCATCTAATTTATCACTTGGACATCCTATTGCAGCAAAGCCTCCAAAAACATCAACACCATCAACCATATCCAGGTTCTCAATATACGTGCCTGCACTAACCCAAATATCTTGTCCCGCCTTAGCTTTATTTTAAGCTGCAGAAATAGAGCCGATGGCGTCATTCCAAGATGCCCCAGAACCATTTGAGCCTTGACGTACATAAATTACAGTTCCGTCAACAGGGAGCTGTGCCTCATAGGCACCTAAATCGGGTGCACCTCCACGACTACGGGCTGACAACGTAATGTCCGTTGTTATTCCACCAATAGCTTTTCCAACATTAACTATCGGGTTCTGATTGGTAGGCTGGAACGACGAGTAGCCACCTAAATATGTGTCAAAACCCAACGAAGCACCAGATGTCTTTGTCGGGTTAGAGAACTGAGCTGTAGAAATTTCTATGGTGTGAGTATTTGCTGATGTGTTTGCCGTTGAGAATGAAGAAATCAAGGAAGCATTGTCAGAATAAGCCTTGCCATTGTTATTAACTATAGTAACAAAGTTCATCTTCAAATTTGCCCCATTACCGTTTACCACAGCTGCAGCTTCAGTTATATTCGTATTGTTATTTACGACACAGTTATTCATCGTCAAAGATGCATTACGTGCATCAATAGCCGAACCTTCTTGAGCCGTATTGTTCTCGAAGATACAGTTGTTAACCGTAACATTTGCTCCATCATGCACAAGCAGACCTGCGCCATATTGACGGCTTGCCTCACCTGCAGCGTAACCGTTAATAATATGAAATCCGTCAAGACAAACGGCAGCTCCTTTAGCAACAGTTATACAATGATACAATCCATCTTCAATATTCTTGCCTTCATGATTACCGTTTATAACAGAACGATAAGTCAGCGGATTACGTTCAACCGAAATCTTGTCGTCTGATCTATGATAGCCTCCATAAATATACAAAGTTGCCCCACTTGCCGCTGCAGGAATGTCTATAGTTGCAGTTTGCGGATCAAGGTTCGTAAAAGCATAACGCGGCCATATATCACCCTCCATCACATGCACCTCAAGACGTTTGCTTCCAACAGTTTCCTTATCAAGACCTGACAAATAGGCAATAGCCTCATTAAGTGAGCGATAGCCATTTGCCCATGAACTGCCGTCATGAGTAGCCACAGCACATTCAACATCAACATATACTTTCAAGGCATCTCCTGTATCTTCAGGATTAATATTGGTAGCCTCAACCGAATAAGCGCCCACAGCCGGTTTCTGAGCAAATCGTGTCCCGGCAATATCTATTTCAGGAGCAACCAGCACATCATCTGGGAATGTACCTAACGTCATACCACGAGCACGCAGATTTGCTCCAGTTACAGGTTGCCAGAAATAATTAACATCTTCCAATAAACCTGTTACACCTGTAGACTCAGGCAGGCCTTCGGCAACAAAGTCAGGACTGAGCACGCCTTCTTCAGCAATATTATTGCTCTCTGCCAACGAAATTACTTCCTGCTGAAGCACATTATTCCAAACAGCATTGTTTATACCAGACAATGCTGTATACAAGAAACGTACATTAGACGGTGTTGGATTCTTTGCATACATCGGTATATTACGTTTCTGGATAGTGTTGTTCCACAAAACAGAATTGATTACAAGTCCATATGAATCAACATACAAGCCACCACTCTGTGATGCATTGGCAGAAGTATTGTCTGTTGCCGTAGGGCAATCGTTGTTAGTTATAGTATTCTGCATCAACACTCCACCTTTTGCACAATAAACAGCACCATTAAGACGACTTGTATTATTTGACACAACAGAGGTTGAAAGGATGAGATATTCAGGATGCGGCTTGCCGTCTATCCAATTGCCGGTGTGTGCAAGATAAGCGCCCGAGCCATTGTTGGCAGAATTGTTAGTAAGCATAGAGGCCAACACTATACCGGCATTGTCAACATATACAGCTCCACCGTCACCGTCGGCATTGTTATTATATATCAGCGAATTCATAACACGTCCGCCGTACATATAGACAGCACCGCCATTGCCCGTAGACGAGTTTTCTGTAACGATACACTTCTCCAATGTTGCATTAATACCCATGTAAACACCGGCTCCACGGTCTGTCATGAAGTCTGCCACGCCTTCACCTCCCTGAGCATAACCTCCACGTATGGTTACTCCATTAAGTATGGTTGATTTGTCGAAACCGCTTTTGCCTTCTGAAGGTAGCGGTGAAAAGAAAACAACATGACGTGAGTCGCTCGTCAAAGTCCATTTATGATTTGACTCATTCCAAGATGTCTTGCTGTGTTCATAATAAGAACCTTCGAGAATGGTCTTATTAACAAAATTCCACGGCATTTTGCCCACTTCACGTTCCTGCTTACTGCTTTCATCGCCAGCAAAGCCTCCATAAACACTAATTCCGTCACGCATAAGGAACGATGCAGAATAAGTTGTTCCGCTGATAACCTGTACCTGTGGTACATAAGTTCCGGCAGCCACCCAAACTTCTCCAGGAAGATTCTGCGGATTGTTCTTGGCCAGTTCGTCTATCATGTTCTGCAAGTTACCAGAAGCATTTTCCCAAGAAGAGCCATCGCCTGTTCCGGTTGCAACAGGTTTGACGTAACGTATACGTGTCGACAACATCTGCTGAAACTCATATGCTCCGATATCTATCGTAGAGCCGTTAAAACGCGGATTGCCGGCCATATCCTCACTGCCGTATGCAGACTGGTCGTAAGACTGCTGATCACCTTTACTTAACATTACCGACCCTTCAAGCACATTCCACGACCAAAGCGGATAAGCTGTCTGACGCCAGTTGAAATCACGGTCATAACTTGTCTTCAGCGACGGTGCGTCAAACATAGGAGCATTAGTGTCACCGCGGTTTTCTGCAGTAACATATATGTTTCCGTCTGAGTCACCGGCTTCAACTTCATGGAATGCGGAATTTTTGAATTTCGGTCTGTATTGCGTCGAAAGAGTTGAATTTCCCCAAATAATAGTATTTGCAACATTATATCCTTCGGCATTATCGTCTATCATATCGATGCCGCCACTTGAATTTCTCGACACAGTACTGTTCACAACTTTCGCCCCGTCAGCAAGACGCAGTCCTCCATTCTCATTATTGAATATTGACGAGTTAACCACTGTGGCCTCGCCTGCCAGATACAGACCGCCACCGGCGTTCTCTACTGCGGCACGCTCTCCGGCTGCATTGTTATAAACAACACACTGATTTACAAGTGATGTGCTGTTGTTGACATTCTTTACTTCAGCATCAACATATATGGCACCACCTTGTGTGGCATAATTGTTCAACAAGAAGCAGCGTTCTATGCGGAAGATGCCGCCGCCCGTATTATCGCCATGTATATATATACCGCCGCCCTTCTCGCCAGAGCCGTCAGCATGGCCGTTGCCTATTGAGAATCCATTTATTATAGTGGGCGAAGTATTTTTATTGTTTCCTGAGGCAGGTGCCATATTAACATTCAACACATGTGTGGCATTGTCTGAACGTGTTGTGTTAGCAGGGAATATCAAGTTTGTATTGTCAACAACATCATCTCTCTTGATATCACCCGAAAGCACGGAACGATATTTCATCTGATATGGCTTTCCGAGCGTCTCACGGCTGTTGACGTTAGTTTCATCACCCTTAAAACCGCCGTAAAGCTGAACGCCTGACTTCAAGCTGAACCCATCGGCAGGAGCTATATACAGCTGGTCGGCGCTCGTTATCTGTTCAAAGCCCTGCACCCATATCTGGTCGCCGGCAACGGCATTCTGCAATGCTGTTTGCAATGTCGTAGTAGTTTCCCACGACGTGCCGTCGCCAACACCTGTCGGGCTGACGTAATAAATTTTTGTTTGTGCCATAATTCCTAAAGAAGAACCCAGGAATAAAAGCAACATATAAAATCTGAATAAAGTCCGCATCTTTATCATTTCATTATTCTTTTACGATTATCTTTGCAGATACTGCTACATTAATATTTTTTATTGTCTTTACTGATATTATCAATTTCTCAGTGTGTCAGTTTTTATTCATGTCTGCCGGCTCAATTCATGCTCAGCGTGATACTTCCACTGCCGGTTACGCCCTTTATCGTTGCGTTAACCTTATACCAGGCGGCCTGCTGCAAGACATAACTGAAATTCATTGTATATCCGCTTCCGGTAATATCATTGCCGTCTTTTCTTGCAGAAATATTAAATGTCACACTCGGTGTCGTTGCACCATCAGTGAACGTATAATGATACACGCGACCGTTGCGCTGACTTATCTCTGAGGTGTTATAGAATGTCCATGACTTATCTTGATTATCCGGTGTCACACCTGTAATCTCCGGGAACAATCGGCCGTATTCCTTTCCCTTATATGTAAAATCTGTAACCTTCACATCTGTATATCCTTGATCGTATGCATCAGCAGCATCCCACTGTATGTCTATTTTAGAGGCAAGACGGGTAAGCGTCATTGTCGGTATGCTGCCTATCTCACCCGTACCGCCAACTTGTATTTCAAACAGAGCCGGCTGGTCGCCGCTAACAGCAGTTTTATAATACCCGGTGGCTACGCTGACAAACTTAGCTGAAGCATTATCGTCTGTTCCGGCATAATCGTTAGATATTGTCAAGGCTTTTACCTGCTCATTATCTTTACAGTCACTTATGCTTTGTTCCGGGTTATACAGAGCATCACTGCTGTATGTTACGCCGTAAATATATGCAGAACCAATTTGTGCATCGACAGTAAGAAGTTTTACTCCTTCACGGCCGTCATAATTAGGAAGTTTGTCAAAATCATCTTTTGTTATAATTGTTTTCTGCACATACGGTCCGTCGTTATACGCCAATATCACCGCCAGCCTGTCCCAGTCAGCTCCTTCTCCCACGCCCGTCCCCGGATCGCCTATACGCGTCAGCCCTGACGCAGCAGGAACTGTCACAAGAAGTTTGACCGTTTCCATATCAGTCTCCGGCGAAATAGAGTCTTCGCTTTGGCATGCCGTTATGGCTAAAGCTGCGGCACATAAAAGAACATGTATTTTAGAGATATACCTCATGTCTGAACGTGTATTTTCTTTATTTTACTTACATAAATTATTCTGGAAGATTCTGCTGTAACATCATCAAATTTCAATATCAAAATCGCCTCCGGGCTTCCAATCCAACTCAACCGACACACCGACTTCGGGATTTTCAGTCACAACACCGCCTTCATCATTCAGCTTCACTTTTATCACCTGCATCTCGCCTGCCTTAAGCGGATTTTTCATATACAGTGTGTTCTTGACATATTTTCCGTCGGGCATCTGTGTTATCAGATCCATTTCCCATATACTTCCATCAGCCACTGTGGGGTCGTCTGTTGCACGTGATTTTGCAGTATTTGCCGACGGGAAACATACAGAATGGAACGCAAGCAGCCCGCCGCCTTCCGTGCGGTGTGTCCTGATTACGGCCTCGTTGTCGTATACAAAAGTGCTGTCTGAACAATGCAGACCTGACGACGTGCGGCGTGTATATGCCACAAGTGCCTTTGCCGGTGAATTGTTCGGATTTACAACCAGCACAGGTACTGAGTTGACCATATATAGGGGCACATAGGAATGTCCAGAAACATTGTCCATAAGCATACGGCCATATCCCATATAGATAGCAGCACTGTGTGAGTCGAGCGTATCGGCCTGTGCCTGGCGCAGACTGATGCCTGTGTAGGTTGATGCGCCGCTGATAGTTACCTCACTGACAGAATGAGTTGCTGCAAGGGCTATATTGTGGTAGTCGCCACGGTTCATATAGATGGTCATTGACAGACTGTTGGCATCAGGCTCAACGGTCTGATGCTGAGCCAAGTTGCCGTCTTCTAATGTAAAGAACGACAGGTCCATCACAGCGGCACGCTCGCTCATAATGTCAGTCATATCAGAACGCAACGCCGCAGCCAATTGCCGTTCTGCCGGTGTGGTAAGCTGCTGGTCGAGCGTCTGACGAAGTGATGCGGATAATTCCAAACGATAATCAACGGAATAGTTTACACCGCAACGCGACAAATCTTCATCTATACACGAAACAAAGGACAACGGAAACGCTGACAACAGCAATGCCGACAATCCTGCACAAAACTTTGAACAATAATTCTTATTTTTACGCTTCGTCATCATTCTTAACACCATTATTATTTCTTCTTTTTCTAAATCACCGCACTCACGGAAGATTAACGGTTATCCGCAAGCGTTTTCCGGTTGTAGGCGGAAGCCCTACGAAAGGCTGCCGCCTGGTTAGCATTTTATACAAAAAATCCTTTCAGGACAAAAAGATCATTTGTATTATTTAATCTCTACGTCAAACGTATGGCCTTTTTCCCAATTCAAATCAACAGACATACCGAGCTGTAATGACGGTGTGCGAAGATCAGGCAGGCCATTATAAGCTGACTTCAGATTTGTAATATTAAATTTGGCAATAGTATTATAGTCTTGTTTAAAGATTTTTTCGCCAGTTTCTGTAGCTGCGCTTGACTCCAATTGTCCAACTAAATAAAATTTACCGCCAGCAGGAATTATCATACCGTCTTTGCCATAAAAATCTTTATCACCGTTCACAAGCTCTATAGCCACATTGACATCCTTATTTGACTCTGTTTCAAAAGCCAAAGTATAGTTGGTTATTGCACCTGTAAAATCAGAAGAATATTTTGCACACATTCCTTCTGTCATAGACTTATCATATATTGTTTTGCTGCCAGTTGTAGTTGCTGTCGGTATATAATTCCAGCCAACTTCGCCCTGTCCGCCAATCAATATACCTGTAATCTTAAATCCTTCACCGGGAATTTCAACAACAGAACTATTATGACCATCATCCTTTGAGTCAGGAACACGCTGTGCGCCAAACTTAACCTGAGTTGAAAGACGGCCAACTCCATAATTAATGGGCTGTTCAATTGCTATCGAACGAGTTGTCGGAGCCACAGAGCTACCTGTCATTGATCCAACAATCGCTGTCCAATCAGAAGCGGCGTCCATATCAACTTCTGTATCAGCAGTCTTCACTTTGCTATTCACGTAATAACATAAAGCTGCAGGATAAACATAGCTGTCTAATGATGCAACATTAATTCCTGTATTTCCAGAAGCTGCAACAACATCAAATTTTGTCGAGTTCCATACAACCTGGGCTGCACCATCAGGCAAATTTATATTTTCTGGATAACCGGCCAATGAAGAGCCTTCTCCATAGCTCAATTTTCCATCAGACTCTACGACACCATTACCGGCCTTAATAGCAGCCTTAATAGCTGTAGCCTCTGCACCGTCTTCTTTTGCCAAAGCATTATAAAGATACTGCATCAGGCACAATACACTGTTAGAAGAACCTACAGTCGTTTTCAGAAACTCATCACGCAAATCTTTCAAAGTTCCTTCTCCGGCAGCATCCCAACCTTCAGCATTTGCTACAGATGTCATCCATGCAGCCAATGCCGTAGCCTTTGCGTCTGTCTCGTTGGTTGTTATATTTACAGGAGAAAATTTAATATTTGACAAAACAGAATAATCGCTCGGCATTGTTACTGCACCTTTATCAAAATTAGTTCCTGCCTCTTTATTTGCCTGACCATAAAGAATTACAGCACCTGTACCTACAGGAATGGCAACATCATTATAAACCTTAGCATTAGAAGTTGCAGACAGATTGTCACTGATATTACCCAAAGTAATAACAGAACCAAGATTCGACTCTGTTCCTGATGCAGGCATTGAGGCAAAAGGTATCAGCTTTATATCTTTCATACCGAGGAAGTTTCCATCCTGCTGGGTGTACTCTCCTGTCATCCTCGTCTTAGCTGCTGCAGGAATATTAATTGCAAACTGTGTTTTTACGCTCTCTCCATCATAGGTTGGATTGGTGTTAGACAACTCATCCTCAGAAGAGCATGCAGTGAAACTCACTGCGCCAATAAGCAGCGCTGCTGCTCCATAGGCAAAATTTCTGTTATAAAACTTTTTCATAAAGAATAATTAATTTAATTAAGTTATAATATTTTGTTGTTTATTTCTCTTTCAGCTGTTCCGCCTTCATTATAGCTTCATACTGCTCAAGGTTTCGCTTAGCCTGTACGTTTCCGTCGGCTGCGGCACGCTTCATATACTCCAGACCTTTCTGTCTGTTGCCTGTCATGTAGTAAGCCACTCCAAGCGGACTGAAGGCTCTCTTGTCGTCCTTAACTGTAAGCAGTTTTCTGAGAGCTTCGTCATATTTCTCCTCCTGCATCAGTTCTGTAGCCTCGTTTATGGTCTTTGCAGCCGTGTCGGGCACATAGTCATAATATATCCGCAGATAGCCCGAATTGCGCTGGTCGCTCAACACGTTGTCGCGCAGATACGCATACGGACGTCCACCGTCTAGCTGTCTTATCATCTGTTCGCGCTTATCCGGATTTTTCTCCGTATCAATTATGTGCAGAAGCTCGTCGCGCCCATCAAAGCTGCCGTCGGCTATCTGGTCGCGCAGCTCGGTCCAAGCCTCGCCGCCATTGGCGCAGTCAAACAGTTTGTCTGATATTTTCACCCTCTTCTGTATATACGCCTTCAAGGCATCGGCACGCCGCCCTGCCAGACTGACATTGTTTTTCTGTGAACCTTCAACAGAAGCCAGACCAACAATCTGTATGATCTTAACCGACGATGTAGAGTCGGCCATTATGCTGCGCGTAATGTCAACAATACGGTCGAGCGTCTGTGCATTGTCGCGGAAGTCACGTTTAAGTTCCGAACTGTTCAGCGGATAATGAACATACAGAGCTCCTTTCTCCTTGCGCAGTATGCGCGTGTTGTCGTAGGGCTTATACTGCGATACGTGCATCAGCACCGGATTATCCTTCTGCAGCTCACCAGCCTTGCCTGCATTGTCCTCGACAACGGCAAGTGCGGGCACAAACTGCGGCACATACACCATATCGCCCATACGCCTTCCGGCCATATCCTCAACATTGCAGCACCCTTCTTTCTCGCGTGCCACGTCGAGGTATACTTTATCCTCCCATATCCAGGGACTTTCGGCACGCCTGAGCGTTACGTCATACCTAACTTCTGAGCCTAAAGCCACTTCATCTGCCGTGGCCTGCTGAGCATTATCATAAAATCGTGCACGCTCCGTGTAGCGCATGTTGCGCTTGCCTCTGAACACTGTCGGCTTCAGCAGCAGGGTGTCGCCCTTAGCAGTTACAAGACGGGGCGTGGCTATAACGGCATAATTGCTGCCTACCGAATCGCCTTCAGTCAACACGAACGACAGCCTGAGAGCCGTAGAGTCTATCCACTGAGCATCAACGCCGTTGCCGCGCAATGCGGACGCATTACAGACAGATGAGCCCAATGCCAGTAAAAGAATTGAACTTAAAGATCTCATCATTGTTGTATCTTGAGATTGTATTAAATTAGTCGAGTATGCAAAATAAAATCACACCGACAGAAATCATCAATGCGACTTACTTAATGTAATATATAACAGAGATTGCAAGTTTAGTAGGCATGAAAACACCCTTTGTGTCTTCACCAATTTTGCTTCCGCACACAGCACATGCATATTTGTCATAACGGGTTATGCCATATCCAAGGCCGACAACGCCCTCTATGCTCCATCGCTTTCCGGGCAACATCCAGCTGTAACCATAGACAAGGCCTACGGCACCAAGGTCACCCTGGAACCTGTACTTCTCAAGGTCTGAAAAAATGCCGAAAGGCATCTTCACTCCGCCGGCATTATAATGGGAATAAAGCAGGTTGGCACCTACAAAATGCCCCGAAAAAGGAGAACAGAGCCAATAGCGTGCCTCAGGCTGAATGGCAAAATGCTTCAACTTTTTGTTATCAGAAAATGTGAACGGATTGTAACCCGCCGAAACATCAAGAGTCCACTTTGACGACAGACGTGTTTCAACAGATGCATTAAACGTTGCTGTTGTCCAATACAAAACATTTGTCTTAACTGCCAAATTTTGAGCAGTTATAGTAATTGTATCGGTCAAAAACAGCATGCCCAACACTAAAGCTAATTTTACCTCAAATCCGCAACTACGCGCCTAATATGATAC
>UMCP01007568.1_pt1 | contig 47796 bp, 55 predicted proteins | sample 1964261 | NCBI WGS metagenome assembly UMCP01 (sample SAMEA4835971, study PRJEB28245) | human gut metagenome | biome: gut microbiome; material: fecal sample | place: Denmark | collected 2008
TATCCAGTTTACAGATTTATTTATCGGACGGTTTTCATTTGCTGTTGGAACAACGCGACTGGCATCAAGGTAACCACGCCAACCAAGTCGGTAATCGCTATTTTCATTACTCCAGTTTTTCACACCATAGAAGGCCCCATCAGAACTCCAGGTATTAATACCATTATCCCAAGATCCATATATGTTTCTAATAGCGTCCCCCTGCAGCTCACCAAGAGCTGCAGATGAATGTGTTACTGTACCGTAGTGCGTACTTATTTGGTTTCCATAACCGCGAAGGAAAACTCCCCTATAATCAGGCACATTGCTTCCAACAATCGCACTCAGATGAGGATAACCAGCGGTACTTTGCCCGTTACACAGCAGCCAAACTCCACCATCTGCTGGTAAAGTATGCGACGGCCAGGCCAGGATCGTACCTATTGGTACGCCCGTGCTTTTTTCCACCGAAGAACGTATCAGTTTTAGCGAAGCACGCGGCCATGAATCACCTTTTAAGTAAACATTTATCGTAGCAGTTCGTTCTTTATGTTCCTCAATACTGCTTTCTTCCGAAAGCAGTACTTCATCCTGATAATTACTGTCTGCTATATCTTTTTTGCTTTGAGCCGTAAGCTCGTTATATTTTGTTACCCTAACGATATCTGCTTTACTTTCGGCATATTGGTATGCCTGCAGCGCAGTTACATTACTGCTTGTTGCAGATAAGATAGATTGTTGTAATCTGGCAGCATTTACTCCTAACGTAGTTAGAAGAAATGCGACTATCAGAAATACAACAAGAAGCCCACCGCCCCTTAGCTGGCGTGAATTGTCAGATATGGGGGGTATTTGTATGTTTAGAAAAGACCTTTAACATAATTGCCTCCAATCAAGTAGTTAGAACTCCAGTTTTACTGTTGGAAGATCCTGCTTGAATATGTCTTTGGGTGTGCAGGAAACGGTCCTGCTATTAACATCAATAACATAGTCATTGCCCCACGGATCTACAAGCTTATCGGCCTCATCACCTCTTTTTTTCAAAGATATATATTCATGCGCTTTTCCATCATGTGAATCAGATGCCGGTAAACCCTCAAGCAATTCATCTACTGTACTTGGTAAAGAAGCGGTTAAGCTATCTTGCTCGTACTGCAGCATGGCAGTTGCAATAACTTTCAAATCGTTATCCACTTTAATCATTCTTTTTTTATGCTCAGCGGTAGAATATTTATTAGCCAGGATCCCTAACAATACTGCCAAAATAGACATTACTACAAGTAACTCAATCAGCGTAAACCCAGCCCTCCGTTTCATTTGAGCTTGCAAATAATTAATAGATAAACATTTCATGATTTACTCCTTCTTTCTAAAAAATATTAGTATTGGCTTATGGTGCCAATGTCGTCGCCGGAAAATTTCTCTGTTACATTACTTCCTGAGCTATTTGCTCCATCCGGTCCTGAAGACCATACAGCGAAAAGCCTGCTGTCCTGGTCATAGCTGTAGTTAAAGTTATTGTTCCATTCATCTTTAAGTGCATCTTTAGTTGCCCACGGCCCAAATTGACCTTGTTTTTTAGTCAATGCCTCCAAATTTTCAGGCATTGACTGCATTTCGAAGTGATATTGTCCAATACCAATAACCAAGCAGTTTACTGCCATTGCAGTAGTATTTCTTCTGCCCGATTTCATGATTTCGCTGGCCTTAGGTGCTGCTAATGAAAGTAAGGCAGCACAAATACCTATGACAACTAGCATCTCAATCAATGTAAAGCCTTTGCTTTTTCTTGGCATTGTTTTTCCCCCTAATTAAACATACGCTCAGAAATATCAAAGAGCGGGAACAGGACTAATGCATACATTATTCCCACTGCCAATACTGACGGGATCAAAACAGCAAAAGCAAAATGTTTAGCCACTTCTTCTGACGTTGTTTTTAGTTCTGTGCTAGTATAATCCGTCGCTATTTCCATGTTTGCAGCTATTTTTCCCGTTTTGTCGCCGATCGTGATAAAACTCAATACGGCTTCTGATAAGATTCTGTCCTTCTTATTCGCGCTTATAACAGAGTTTGCAATATCACTACCACCAATCATAGCTGCTGCTGCATTCTTAACAATTTTCTGCAGGCGGCCGTTCGAAAATGTACCCGCAATATTATCTAGTGCCTGGTAAGTTGGAATGCCCGAAGAAATAAGCAGCGACAAATTAGATGTAAATTCAAACTGTAAAATGCTGTAGTGCAGCCTTTTATATATCGGCAAATTCAATTTTATGTTGTCAACTAACTCTTTACTTGAAAAAGTGAGCCAACTGCAGATCTTGGAAATCAGATAAATACCAAAAACGGTAACATACCAGTATTCAAATATCATATTGACCGAAGATTCCAGGAGCAGCAGTGATTCTGACATTTCAACACCAGTATCTGCATAGAGCTGTTTAAAGTTCGGGATCGAGTACACTACAAAATACACAAACAGGCAAAAGGCAAAAATAATTGAAATTACCGGACTGAACAGAGCGGCGCGGATTTTGTCACGCAGCTCCCACCTGATTTTCATAAGCGTCACCAAATGATCAAATACAGCATCCAATTTACCGCTTTTCTCGCCTACCTGGATAGTTTCGCAAATCATTTTGCTGAAGATCTTCTGCTTGGCAAAAGCAATGTTTATTTCATCGCCGGCAACAATATCTTTTGCAATCTGCCGCGCAGCGTCCCTGACTGCTTTATTATTATGCGACACGGCAATTACTTCCATTGCTTCACTCATAGTGACACCGCTCTGGTGCAGCGCCCGCAGATGAATAAACATCAGCCAGAATTCTTTATACGAAGGTTTGTACCACCATTCTTTTATAGATCCAAACATAAACTCCCCCCTTTCTAATCTTCACTTACAGCCAGTTCACTGCAAAGTTCCTCGAGTGAAACTTCACCATTTTTTACCAACTCAAATCCTCTTTGCCAAAGCGTGATAAAATTATTCTTTTTCAGAAGCTCTTTACTTTTTACCCAGCCGACCTGCTCGCTGAACAAATCTCTAAGTTCGTCGTTGAACCGAATTATCTCCAGTATTGGCAGCCGACCTACAATGCCCGTGTTGCCGCATTTGCTGCAGCCTTTTGACCGCATAGTTATGCCACCAGGAAGCTGTTCTAAATATTTCTTCGGCAGCAGCTTATTGTATTCACTGACTACTTCTTCACGGCAGTGCGGGCAACTGCGTGCCAGCAAACGCTGACCAATAATGCCAACTATCTCCGAAAGAAATTGATATCTGCTGATTCCCATATTAGCTACGCGATCGACAGCGGCGATAGCTGATTTCGTATGCAGCGTACTGAAAACCAGATGACCTGTTTGTGATGCCTGGATGCTGACATCTGCAGTGTCATAGTCGCGGATCTCGCCGACCAGGATTATATTAGGATCTTGGCGCAGTGAGGCCCGCAGTGCTTTAATCATGGTATTAGACATAGCCTCATTGTCCTGCAGGATCGTTACCTGTGACTGTGATACGCCATCGATTTTCTGCTCGACCGGATCTTCGATCGAAAGGATTATATTGTCTTTACTGCCCTTTTCAGCAAGCGCGGCATATTGGATCGTTGTTTTACCGCTGCCTGTCGGGCCGGTACAGAGGATCATACCGCTTGGAGCCATCAGCATTAGTTTTATGGTTTCAAGATCTTCAGGGTGCATATGTAAATTATCAAGCCTCGATAACTTATTTCCCTGGTCAAAGATACGAATTGTTATTTTTTCGCCAACGACCGTTGGATACGTACTTATACGATAATCGGCGTCGCCTTCGTTCTTAGATCCGTCCAAAGGCACTTTTTTTACTTCGGTGTTAAGGTGACACCAGGTTTTGATTACGTTGGCCAGCGAATTTTTCATCGCCTCGTCAATATCAATATTAGGCTTATATAATTTGCCGTGAATCCTGAATTGCACTACTGCTCCAACTCGGTAAGGCGTGATATGGATATCACTTGCACCCATTTGCCTGGCTTCGCTTTTGATGCGGTCGAAAAGGTCCTGTGCAGCTGATGTTTTGCCTTGTACGAAATCAGCATTACTGTCATTGGACGTATCGCCGGAAGAAACTCCAAAAAAGCGTTCAAATACCGGGCTGAACTCGTCATATTCGACCATTAAGATTTTGATATCATTAATTTTCCCAGGCTTGTTTTTTTGAAGCTGATCTAAAATGATATTCTTCTGCAGTATATTTTCAGTATCGTAGGTAACAAGCAGCAGGACCTGGCTTTCCCTGTCATATTTGATCGGCATTAAATGCCGGTTTATCGCAATAGATCTGTCAACAAGCGATACTATTGCTTCTGTAATATCAATATCAGCTAGGCTCTCCTGAAAATTGAAGGAATCGCACGTTATATTATCGATTTTTTCTTCAGCAAATTCATTCATAGATATCACTCCCTGGCTTTTTCTATGAATTTTTTCATAGTGTCCGTTGTCTTTTTCAGCTCTTTTTCAACTGTCGCTTTATTTTTACGCAGTTCTGCTTTTTCTTTTTCCAAAGCTTCTTTTTCAGCTTCCATCTTCTTCAATTTTGCTTCAAGGGCAGCATTTTCAACTTCAAGAGTCTTCTGCTGCTCGGAAGAAATATTGTGGTCCATACGCTCGTCTTGCAAGGTTGTAAGTTCTTTATGCAGGGCTGGCGAAGTCTGCTGCATTTCTACTTTAGGACGGCCAAATTCGTCACGTACTATAGTAGGTGTTATAGCAATTAGGATCTCTGTATTCTTCTTTTCCGTTGAGCGTGACTTGAATATCTCTCCAAACAGAGGAATTTTCGACAGGAACGGAACAGCTTTAATATTCTTGACTTCTTCATCTTTCAGCAGTCCACCGATAAAGATCGTTTCTCCTGATCTTACTCTAACGATAGTTTCAGCTTCTCTGGTGGAGATCTGCGGCGCCTTATTGTTGCCGGATTCTACCCACTGTGTGATTGTCGAGATCGAGGGTTTAATCGTCATGGTGATAGTTTCATCGCCGTCATCGTTAATACGCGGAATAGCTTCCAGCTTGACGCCGACATCTTTATAATCAACGGTTACGGTATTATCCGTATTTTCAGATGATGTTGACGTACTCGTAAATACCGGCACTTTATCGCCCATCAGGATCGATGCTTTGCGGCCATTAAAAACTGTTACAGACGGCCGAGCCAAAATCTTGCCTTTGGAAAATGTTTCTTCGTGATTGGCTGTGATACCAAATTTAAAGCCGTTATAGCCACCAACTGATGTATCTTTGCTCCAGCCTTCAGAGCTGAAATTCAGACCCATATCCCTTGCTTTATTTCGGCTTAACTCAACAACTGTTGCCTGTACCTGGATCTGCGGCTGGGCGACATCCAACTGCTTTAACTGATCCCGTACTTTATCGATTTGCGCCGTAGATCCATTAACGGATATGGTATTATTATCGGCATTTACGAAAATTTTATCTTCGTCCAAAATCAATTCCATCTGCTTTTTGGCAGCTTCGAGATCCAAATGTTTCACATTAAAAGTTTCCATGATGCTCATGGTTTTCGACGGCGATACCAGAACAACGTCGCCTTTATACTCGTAGCTAAAGCCGTGCGTAAGTGCCAAGACATCGATTGCTTTACCAAAGTTCGTATTGGTCAAGCTAAGGGCTACTGTTCCGCTCAGATCACCGTTGATAACTATATTTTTATTTGCTCTATACCCAAGACTGCGGATGGCGTCTACAATCGGTGTGCCAGGAGCGAAGTCTACGTCAAAGGCTTCGCTGGCAAACACGCTGCAGCTATTTGCACATAGCATTGCGGCTAAGGCAAATGCTGATATTTTTTTACGAAAATTCATTATTTATGTCACCACCATATATTATTTTTTAAAAGCTACCCAATCTCCACCAACAGTTACGCCAGCTTTCGATACGCTGCTTAACGTTCCCCAGGGCGTTTGAGTACCTATTTTCGCTGTTACTGTTCGGCCCGCGCACTGAAGGATCGCTACATCAGGCGGGAGAATGCCGATGACACGTAATACATCATCGTGTCCACCACCGCGCGCATTACCTGGCATCGGAGGGACTACCGGAGAATTAGGCGGCAGCATTTGCGCTAATCCGCCTGTTTCCATACCTGGTATTGGTGTTAGGTCTATTTTGTCCGGAAACGGAGAAGCGGCAGCAAAAACTGTCTGGCCCATTTGCATATGCAACTGGCTGAAATCACTGACGCTTGGCTTTTTCGCTTCTGGCATAGTCGGCGAAGTTGCAGCAAATATTGTTAAAAACATACCGGCCGAAGAAAGGACTGTAAGACCATACACCAATAACTGCGTTGTACCTTTTATCTTTTTCATGTTCTCACCACCTAAACATAAAATACTCTGAATTTGATCTGCAGCTCGATTTGCCCGCTTCTCGGATTCGTGCCAAGATGCAAATTGTTGATAACAACCAAATGATTTTTCTCAAATTCATTCAGGCACGCCACAATATCATTCCAGGCTCCTGTTAGTGTTACGGACGTTTCTGCATATTGGATTTTCTTTTTTTTGCCACCTAATGTTCCCGGTGCCGGAGCAGCTCCTTTATTGACGTTTAAGATCGTCAGGCGGTTTTTTCGTATCAAGTCTAACTGCGCCTGCTGCACCAGCTCTACATTTTCATATGCGGCTGGCTTAAGCATATTGTTTAGCAGCTTTTTATTAGCACTTACGTCAAATTCTTCCAGCCAGGTCTTGTTGGCAACAGATTGCTCATATTGTTGGGAATAGCTTGCAATCATATTCACACGGAAACTGTTTAAAAAATATATTGCTACTAACCCAACTACAATAAGGATCAAAGCCATATCCATGTTTTTTCTAAAAAGGCTCTTATCTTCCGAGTACTGTTTCAGCATCATTTTTATCATTTATCAGTACCCCCTGTCGGCTTGGACTTGGCAGCTTTAGCCAGCGGCTCGACACTTATAACGAATTGCTGCATTTTATTCACTTCGCTTTCGCTTGGTGTTTTGATGCTTTCAACTGTCGCTTTATGACCTGTTAAATCAATGCTGTTGCAAAATGAGTTTACTATATCTAAAGATTGTGCCTGCCCTGTGAAAGTTGACCTTGATTCGCTTATATCTATGCTCGTCAGCGTGATATCTTTAGGCTTTGCGTCCATTACCGCAGCCATAACTGCTATTACATTTATACCGCTGGGCCTGCTTTCTTTAATTAGATCAGCGCGCTTTTGCAATTCATTTTGGATTTTTTGACCGGCAGCAAAAGCTTCACTATCGTACTGAACCGGCCTGAAGCTATACCATGCATAACCAATGCTTAGAAATTCACAGGCAATGCCTGTCAATACAAAAAGCAGCACGGCGATAAAAGTCATTTTGATAACCGGCTTATTGTAATCGTATTCAGCTTTGTTTGTTTCTTCTGGAGTTAAAAAATTCCCTAAGTTTTGAGATTGAGAATCCATTTGCATCCCCTTCTTCCTTACTTGATATATAGCTGTTTGCTTCGCTTGGAGGGGCTGGCTTCCTCTCACGGGGCTTCCCACTCCAAGCGGCACAAACACCCACGGACGCATATACTTCTTTCATCCGATTGGTTGAAACGCCCATAGAAAGCTTAGAATCAAACTGCCTTTTTTCAGCCGATAAATCCAATATAGGCGGTAACCCCTCTTTTTTTTCGTAGCTAAACAAACGCTGTGCATGCTCCATCATTAAAAGCATTGCAGCCTCTTTTGAAAAGGCAATATTATCAAAAACGATAATTCCCTCAGGATAACGAATGACATATTTCCCCGTTTCGATTTCAAGAAAAAAGGTACTGTATGATTCCTTCAAGGGATGCACTAGAGCAAAAACATCTGTCGTGATACCAAATAGTTTTGCTTCCTTGCTTTCAAAATAACTTTTTATAATGTTTAGAAGCTCCTTTTTTACAAAAGCGGCAGATGCAAAAAACTGACGTTCTGTTTTTGGCACAAGGTCAATAAGCATTGTGCCGACAAACTCCTGCAGTTCGAGGCCTTTCGGTATCAATTTTTTGTACACAGAATGCTGCTGGATGTCGTTAAAATTTTCAGCGTATGTGAAAGTATCCATAGACACAGACCCACAGCTATATACCGCGTCAGATAATACGACATAATATTTATGGGATTGGAAATCTACAATTTCATTAAATAGTCGATCTGAAACTTTGCCTTCAAGAAAATCCATATACCCTGAATTTACTTCAAATACATCTTTTACTTTATAAACGTTTTTAACTACATCAACGCCAACAACCACTGTTGATTCGCAGTTTATGTTTAAGATATAAAACACTGCTACACCCCTTTCTATTAATTCGTAAACGGCTTATACTCCCCCATTATCCAGCCTGTATTTGGTATCTTCTGGTAATATTAGCTGTCCTTTGACTATGTAATCCAGTGATACATTAAAATAGTCACTATAAGCGAGTGCTAAATCTAGGGATATTCTCACAAGCCCTCTCTCAAAATTGCTGATATTAGCAGTTGAATAGCCTAGTTCTTTCGCAAGCCTTGCCTGGCTTAGATGTCTGGAATAACGCATAATTCTGCATCGAAGCCCTATTTCTTTCATATTTATATCCTTTTTTTGTATCCTCATCCCTTTTATCAACTCCATAATAAAGTAGGATCGGCATATACGCCGTTATGCCAGTACTCTAAGTGCAAATGTGGTCCCGTGCTATAGCCCGTACTGCCGACTGCAGCAATAACAGTACCTTTTTCAACGTACTGTCCATAATTGCAATATAGTGCGCTGCAATGACCGTATAACGTATGGTCGCCATTCTCATGCTCAAGTATGACGGTATATCCATAACCGTCATACCATGCACTATATACAACAGTACCAGGCATCATTGCCGGTATCGCAGTGCCTTCTTCATATCCAATGTCCATACCAGAATGAAACTTCCACTCACCTGATATTGGATGTACTCTCCACCCGAATGGTGACGTAATCGGCGCAGCGTAAGCACTTGCCGAGAATGATACTATCGTTATGATCATCAAAAGAATCCTATAAATTTTCACTGCTATCTCTCCAACTCAAATGTCCTTTCAAATTTAGGCAAAAGACTTTTTACTATATTCTGTGCCATTTCTGGCGTCGCCATTGGACTACATTTACTTATTACTTTTTTTATAATTTCACTGTTAAAGCCAGCAGTGAATAATACTTCAGCAACCCGTGAATCCCGAATTTTGAAAGCGAAACCTTCATCACCCAATTGCTTTTTAGCAGCTCGGTAGTATTCATCATATGCAGACTTCTTATAAGGTTTATCTTCAAAGGTTCGTATTTGTTCTACTCGCCTTTCAAGTTCCTCAACTGGTATATTTTCTTTAACCTTATCTAAAAGAAGGTTTAATTTCCGTTCCTGGGAATATAGATAATCGCAAATCTTTTCAGAATCAGCAGCAGCCCTGAATATCTCATTTGGATCTTTACGGAGAGCTTTTATCCAAGAATCTACATACGCTGCATGTTGTTCATCCATCTGCAAATTGCTTATACTTAAATCCCGGCAGAGAAACATAGATGCAATTTCAGCCCTTAATTCTTCTCGTGCATATTCAGGTGTACCAAAAAAGGCGGACATATCACGTGATAACCGACTTGGATGACCTGTACTATGACCAATTTCATGTAGCGCCGTTGCATAATAATCTTCTTTTGTTTTAAAGGCTTCTTTGGGAGGCAATCTAACAACATCAGCCGTTGGCGAATAACAAGCACCACGCGATGTATAGTCAGTCTGAATTTCCACCTCTGCAGCAGTCAGGATTTTTTCAGCACGTTCTTCTGATTTCCAATTAAAAACTGGTTTCTCAAAAGGTTTTAAACCGCTTATTTGTTCAGCATTAAAAACAACAGCTCTGAATACTCTGGGCTTCTTCAGTGCTAACTCCACTTCATTGCCCTTTTCATCTTTTTCCTTAACTGAAAACTGCCAATATTCAACCAAAGCGCCTTTTTCACCCTTGTTTATCCTGGCACCTAAATCATTAGCTTGTTTAAAGGTAAACCAACGTGGATCTTGATAGCCTTTATTGACCTGCAGACACAACAAATGAATTGCATTCCCTCCACGGTAACGATTTCCCGTAACCGCATTTATTGGCAGGAAACCATCTGTGCCGTTCATACCCCATGGACATTGCCAGGGAGCTGTCCCCTTTTCCAACATTTTAATTATTTCTTCAGCAATCGCTTTGTGTGCTTCCTGCAGCTTATCTATCTGGACCATCATTTTCACCATCCACTAAAACATCTTCCAATGTAATAGCTGTTTCTACAAAAGCACCAAACTCCTGAGCTTCTTCAGCTGTTAATTCAATCATTTCAGTATCATTTTTCACATCTATCACCTTTGTTTATTAATTCTTACTGTTTTTTTACTTGCAGATTTTCCAACAACGAGAATGGCTTCGTCAATTAATTCTCCAACAACCAGGGAATCATTTTTTATTGAATATTGGCCTAATATAAGGCGGCCTCTCTTATTTAACAGTAATACAGGTCTATACTTTGCAGCAGCACCTTCAGGAAGTTTTATAAAAGTCCTAAAGCCATCATTAAAAACAAACTCCGGCGTCCAGGCGTACGTTTCCCCCCTTGATACGTTATATCCAAAATCTAAGGCATCAACAGATTCAACTTCCAGCGGTATGCTCTTTGGATCTTGCTGTTCGTAGTATTCTTGAGGATATTCCCAGCATACAATCGGATGAAAATTTTTAGCTGTGCCGAGCATGAGCTGATAGTTATGGCGATCTGTTATAACTATCACATTAGTTTCAAGCCTATATTGACTCGGACTAATATACAAATGAAAGACACCATCTGCCGTTGTTAAATGTTTATATTGCCAATTCGTTCGATCTGCAGCAGTAATCCGCTGTATTTTTTCGCCCGGTTGAAATTTAACGTCGGTTATAAATCCAGGCCGGCATAGGATACGATATGTGCTTCCTGCTGAATATTCGAAGTGAACGGCATCATCTTCGGGTACTGGCGTTTCATCAAACAAAATATTACTGCCAGGCTCAGGTTCGAAATCCAGGCCAAAGATTTCCTGGCTTTCGGCAATATCGTAATTATTGAACACGTTGCTGGTATCTAATTCTTTGTTAAAAACATTTTGATTTTTCTCTAGCTTATCTTTTTCAAGTGTGGCTTTCACCTGCTCAGAAGGCTCTTTACTTGAGCTGGTAGCTGGTTCTGAATTTTGTTTCGCCTGCTTGATCAGCGTAGCAAATTGTTCTCTGACTCTTTTTGCTTCTTCAACTACTTCTGGCTCATTTTCAATAGGCTCAATAAACTCTTGGGATTCTAAAACTTTATTCTGGACCTCACTATCCGTCGGCATATCGTTTTCTTTGTCCTCTAAAAAAACGTGCAGCCCGCTCTCCTGCAGTATTCTATTTATTCTCTCACGCATAGTCGGCCGGGTATTAACACTATTACCAGCTAATGCAACATTACAAACCATAAGTGCGGCCAGAGTAACCGCAGTAACTTTTTTCACTTCCTGCACCTCTTAATCATCATGTTTTATTTGTGCCTGCATACCACCACTTGGATGTGCTTCCTGTGGTACAGCTTGTTGTGCTTGACTTAATATTGCCATTGTACCGAGTGAACTTCCACCACCTGACTTAGAAGGCGGTTGAGAAAAGGCATCTCTGGGAGGAGTATTCGCCCTATTGCCTGCCCCGTCTGAATTTTGAGTATTATTTCCTGCTCCTGCCGGAGAAGAATTACCGCTATCTGATGTTGAAGAAGTATTGCTACCCGCGCCTGGCTGTGACATCGTGAAGCCTTCTCCATGAACAGTTCCAGAATTACTAGAACTTGAAGATGAATTTGCACCCGTACTTCCTGATGATCCTCCTGACGAACCACTACTGGAAGAACCTCCAGCATTTGTACCACCAACTGATGATCCACCACCACTATCACCCGAAGAATTTTTGCTAGATACAGCTCCTTCGCCAGTCTGATATCCTCTGCTAAAACTGTCCTTAATCCCACCAGTTATGCCTCCTGGCCCGGCAAGATGGCCGTACATGCCACGCAGACCACCTGCTAACGGAGTAGTATGGGCATCAACATTACTGCCACCACCAATAGCCGCGCCGGCAAGACCAGCCATTGATTTCGTCCCGCTGTATCCACCGCTTAAAATTGAGCCAACACCTTTGACAGCGGCGCCACCTGCCATTGTTGCAGCAACACCACCTGCAGCCGCTGCCATAGCATTACCAGCCATTGTTCCTGCTGTTAATGTCGGAGATCCTGTCATCAATCCTGCTGCTGTACTTGGAGCTTGCCAAGCCATAAGCCCAACTAACCAGCATGCGGACGCAGATGCTACTAATTCATCAAATTTAGGTGTTCCATTAACATCAACCGTAAAAGTATTTATTATCGGTGAAAGAGCGCTCAATATAGTTGCCATAAACATCAGCTTGACTCCATATGACACAACCCCACCAATTACCTTTTCGGATATCCAGGCAGTCTTATTCCATACTGCAAAAGCAATAAAAAATACTGCTAAAAGTGCAAAAACATAAAACTCAATATACGTAATAAAAATTTGAAAAGCAAGAAATACGAACGCAGCCACGATAGCTACAGCCCCAAGATATACCCAAAATAGTGCATCAAAATTGGAAAAAAAGGCCCAAATACCGGTATTAGTTTCACGAGCCCAAGTAAGATATGAATGTGTTAATTCAAATCCTTTATCAATAATTAAAGAAGGATGTTTCATTAGGTTTGTCCCAATACCACCACCTCCTGCAGCTAATCCAACTTCTGAAAAAAGATCGATAACTACGTTAATCCATGTTGAGTAGTTGGTTACGATGTATATCCAAATAATGTAGCCGATTATTTTACGTATAAACTTACTAAATTCCGCATCGCCAGTAATAACTGCCATTAGTAATGCCCAAACAAAGTCTATAAACAAACAGGCGTGTAATACTCCTATTGCGTGTCCAGCAACAGCGCCAAGTCCACTTGTAAAAATATTTTCAAATTGCTGAAGAAGTGTATCTAATATCCCTACTTCCATAATTAGGCGTCCTTGAATTTGCCGATTTCAGCACCTGTGTCCTGAATCTGTACATTTTTATATTTTTCCTGATTCGCATAAAATTCTTCTGTGCGCTTTCTGCCTGCTTTTTCAGCGTCAAGCTGTTTTTGATAATATAATGTTTGTGTTTGAGCGCTGTCTGCAATTATCGCGCCCATTTTTTGCAGTTCTCCAACCGTAATAGCGGCTAATTGGTTTGCGGCTTGGATCGCTCCCATTGCGCCTTCCGCATTCTGACTTGCATCAACAATCTTCTCTACTTGATTTGCAGTTTTTTCCTGATTATCAGCATTGAAAACAGATGCCGCAGCAGTGCTTTGTTTGGCCAGTTCCTCCCATTTCTTATTTATTTTCTCAACCTGCTTAGCATAATCTTCACCGCTGCAGGCATTCCATTTTTCATAATCAGGAAACATCTCGTCCCAATTTGCCATTGCCTGCTCATAGCTATTGCCAACAACATTAGCTGTTTTTCTGATAGAATTTAAATCGTTCATAACTTTTCGGATCTCTGCAGTCGTCTCATTTGACATAGATGGATCTAGCTTTGCTAAATTGGCTGCTTCATTCTGTAATTGCTGCGCTTGTTTAGCCAGTTGTTCAATAGTATTTAATTTAGTCTGCAAATTTTCTTTATGATTTGTAGGGTCATATACTGTCATTGCAGCTGCAGGGGTAGCCCCGACAATGTAGTTACTGGAAATCGTAACTGGAATGAACTGTATTCCAAGCATAACTAATGCAAGAACTAATGCTTTTTGACTGCTTAACTTTCCATTCTCGCCTGTTCCACTGAGCAGTTGAATGGTTCGCGGCTCATATGAAATATACTTTGCACGGCCATCTCTAACTAAACGCCTTGCTTTGGAATGAGTTGTGGCAGGTAATTCATCGCCACGAGCAGTTAATACTTTTACAACTTTCGGTAATTTGAGCATAAAAAATACCCCCTTATTTTTTGGTATGACCGGTACTCTCAAGTCCGATCCTCCGCATTGGGAGCAAGAATAAATACTTGTGGGAAAAGGCCACAAGTGTTATAATATAGTTGTGGGAAATTCCCACAAGTTAATTAGAGAAAGGAGTCCTCATTATGAGATCAGAAAGTGTTCGTATCGATAGAGAACTATATCTTTCAGCTCAGCGAGAAGGTAAAGCCAACTTTCGTAGCACTCCCCAACAAATAAACTTTTGGGCAACAGTCGGGAAAAATGCGTTAGCAAACCCTGATTTACCTGTTGATTTCATTGCGGAGCTGTTAGTAGCCAAGGAATCTAATACTGAACCATTCGATTTTGGTAGTGAAAGATGAAAATTGAGCAAACGCTAAATTTTAAACGCGTATATAAAAGGCTTTACAACAACCAAAAAAATATCGTTGACGATGAAATCAGGAAAGTTTGTAAAGATCCAACTATAGGTACCGAGAAAAAGCAGGATCTAAGCGGCGTTTATGTTCATAAGTTTGTAGCTTTAGATAAGCAATTTTTACTGGCATATACCTATGATCCTCAAACACTAAAACTAATATTATTAGGCGTCCACGAAAATTTTTACCGTGATTTAAAAAAATCTATGAAATAGAAAGTTGGTTTACACTATGAAAAAAATCTTTTTACTATTGATTGCTATATCCTTACTTTTCATTAGCGGTTGTGGCAGCAGCGATAATAAGAAGGCTACTCCACCACCAAGCTCTACTACAGCCAAAACTGACCAAAGTTCAAGCACAGATGCTTCAAGTAAAAATCCCCTGATTGGTACCGTTGATCCTGAAAACGGCAAAACCATTAAAGACCAATACGTTGTAGAGGATCGCACCATTGTCACAGTTTACTCTGATGGCACTAAACGATATCAGAGCAAAAAATCCAATCTTGAAGATAAAATTAAAGGTGAAAGCAAAATGGCGCACTTTTAATAAGGAGTAGACACTATGAAAAAAATCTTTTTACTATTAATAGCTGTATCCTTACTTTTCATTAGCGGTTGTGGCAGCAGCGATAATAAAAAGGCTACTCCACCACCAAGCTCTACTACAGCCAAAACTGACCAAAGTTCAAGCACAGATGCTTCAAACAAAAATCCGCTAATTGGTACTGTTGATCCTGAAAACGGCAAAACCATTGTTGATCAATATCAAACTGAGCGGGGAACAACTGTCACAACATTTTCTGACGGTACGAAGAGATATCAGAGTAAAAGATCAAAGCTTGAAGATGGTATCAAAGGTGAAAGCAAAATGGGTAAATTTAAGTAAGTAGGTGTAATCATGGATAGTGCAGAAAGAGTTAAACTAATCAATAGAATAAACAAATTGCTATTATTAGCAGCCAAAAATCCCGAGGCATCTGAAGCCAGATCAGCTCGTGCTATGGCATATAATCTTATGAACGAATATGATATTGCTGATGAAGAAGTAACTTTCCCTGGCAGCGATAAAGCTAAGCAGCAGGAATATGTATCTGAAGCTGATTACTATGCAGCTAATCAGGCAGCCACTGCTAATACATATCAAAATAATCAATATACTGACCAACATTACCAACAGCAATATTCTAATAATCAGGCTGCAGCTGCTCAACCAGCACCAACAACATCAAAATTCCCACTAATAATGCTAGTAATAATTCTTTTAGCTGTATTGACCGTAAAATATTTATATGATACCGGTCACTATTCAGCTGTGGCTTTCATTGCTGTAATTACCTGTGGAATTTTCTGGAAATATGTTCAAGCCCTTCTATCAATTCTTTGGGGCTTATTCTGTCTTGGTATTCTATACACGATTGTTTCTACAATACTGCATCTATCTAACTAATATACTCTTATCTCATGGCACCAATAGGTGCCATTTTTTATTTGTTTTGCTCTTGGTACATTCATTATCTATCCTGAACATTTATGAACTTATTAATTCACATCTACTTAAAATACCTATTTTTGTTTATATACATAAAAATTTGCTAATAAAAGCACCGACAATATAGTTATGTCACGAGGCTCCATTTTTACTCGAACTATTTCAGATCCCCAATTTTCAATTACAAATTCCAACAAAAAAGCTATTAGTATCAATGAAATTACAATATAAATTTTCTCATTTCGATTCCACCAAATATAACTAATAAAAATTATATTTGCTATACATACTAGAAACATCATTATTTGCACATCTGTAATCATTTTTTCCCCTTTTTATATTATGTCAAAATATATTTCAATATCCATACTGATATACTCTTTTCTCATGGCACCTATTGGTGCCATTTTTTATTTGTTTTGCTCTGGGTACTTTCTATCCTGAGCACCTGCTTTTCCAATATTTATGAACTTATTAATCCACATCGTGGCTAATATAACATTTGCCGTAAAGAAAAATATATATTCTGGTTTCATTTTTCCTTGAACTATTTCAGCACCCCACATTGCACTTATTTTCCCCAATAATAAAAATATTGCAGGAACACACAGAAACGCAATAAAAAAATATTTTTTCCTCTTCCAAAATATGTAACTATAAATAAACGTATTCATAAATGATACTAAAAGTACCATTATTTCAGTATTTGTAATAATCATTTTAAGATAGCTCCCTAAAATTTTTTTGCATCTCTTTTTTCCAAATATGTAAAGTTTTTCATTAATGTTTATCTTTCTATATATATACAAAAATCTACTATTCCTCTTGAGAAGTTGTTTTTTCAAAAATAAAGATTTCATTATTCCTTCCGATACGGCAGCAGAGACTATACTTTTTACTAATAAGGTCTGTAATAATAACCTTGTCGAAATAAATGATATCCTTGTAATTGCCATAAACAGTGTAAGGATTGTCCCTTACGCTGTCATAAACAATTAATTCACCACTTTTTTCTAACCTCTCCATAGTTGATTTGAAAGCTGATTTGAAAAAGGATTCCCTCTTTTCCTTTAAATTTTTGGGACTTATCGCTTCGAAAATATCAAACAATACAAAAGAAACTAACATGGCCCCTACTATAATTTCAAAATCGTAATAAAAATTAATGCCTAAAAATAATAGCCATATCACTGTTAATAATAAGTTATAGTTTCCTACACAATACATTCGATAGCTGGCTCTTTTTTTTGGATTTTCCCAATACCGGCTTTTCCAATATCTATATCCTGCTTTATTTTTCATCATATATAGAACTATTACTGATCTGTTAGGATGATTTCTTTGCCACTTTATAAATAGTGTAAAGCCTACCCCAATCAATATATAAACTATATTTAATAGCACTGCGTCATTCATACAAAGCACCTTTTCTAAACTTTTCTTTCAAGTTTAAATAATAATCTCTAGCTTCAGGAGAGGCATACCTGGCTAACCAGTGATCGTTAAAATCTTCTTTTGGGTATTTTTTCAAAATTTCCTTAGCAACTTCTTGTTCTTCAGGCGATGATGCACCGACATATTTAATAGCTAACATACTTAATGCTAAGTCGAACTTACGTGAACCCAAACGTGACTTGTAATAATAATCGTGTTTTGGTACTGACTGTGCAATTAAATTAATTTCTCTTTCATTCAAACCTAAATCGGAGTAAGTATTATAATTAACCGAATTTAAAGCTTCTCCATTTGGCAGATAGATTTTTGTCAAACATTGATTTACAACTACATGAGCAATTTTACTTTTCATCGTATCTTCGATATTTTGTGTTGCAAAAATTACTGCGGCTCTGCGTTTACGCGCAACACGCAGCTGCTTTTCCATCCAAGCAGAAAAATACTCGTCGTTTAGATAAACCCAGCTTTCATCGAAAATAATAAATGTCCACGGACCATTACAATTTTCTTCAATTCTGTGGAACAAATAGGTAAGTACCGGTTTAATTGCACCCTTCAAAGATGATACTAATTTATCCATTTCAAAAACCTGCCAATTACCATAACTTAAATTATCATGGTCACTGTCAAGTATTCGACCGTATGGTCCTTCCATCGTAAAAGGAGTTATACCTTCTTTAAGAGTCTGGTTCTGCACAAGCAGCTTAAATGTTGATAGACGTAAAAGATCTTTCTCATATGACTGCATACTTTTGAGAGTATCCCATATATCAGCTTTATCGCGCTGCGTCAATTCGATACCCTGATTGACATATAAACCAGTCACCCATTCGTTCGCCCAGTTCAATTCCTGTTCATCTGCTATATTTCTCAGAGGTTGAAAAGATAATCCATCTTCAGCTTCTGATCCAACATCATAGTAATCACCACCTACACCGGCAGTAGTAACTCTCGAAGATCCTCCGACGTCGAAAATATATACTTGGCTTCCAGGTATACCCCTTGTTTGAACAGCAATTGTATTTAACAAAACCGACTTACCTGCTCCTGTCGGCCCGACAATCATAGTATGTCCAACATCACCAATGTGTAGATTTAATCTAAAAGGGGTACTGCCACCAGTTTGACTAAATAATATTGGCGGGCAATTCATAATTTTATTCCACCGATATCCGGCCCATACAGCTGACAACGGAAAATAATGTGCAAAATTAAGAGTATTAGCAACCTGATATCGTGGCATCCATTTACACATTCCTGGTAATGATCCCAGCCACGCATCAACAGCACTGCGAGTTTCATTAATGGTAGTTAAACCGCTTAACTCTAATACTTTTCGTATTTCCTCTGCTTTTTTCTCAAGCGACTTAATATCTTTGTCTTTAATCACAACAGATATCGTTATAAAGCCGAAACTCACTTCTCCGCAGCCTAATGATTCTAGTGCTGACAAAGCGTCATTAACATTTGCAACAGCTTCAGGATCGTAGTTTGCGGCTGGTTCTTTAGTCATTAATTCAGACACTACCTGACGATAAGTTTTCTTCTTTTTGTCCCACTGGCGACGATATTCTTCCAAATAGCTTTTTGATTCCCGGTCATCCATAAAAATATACCTGGTAACCCAGCGATATTCGAACGGCAACCTATTTAATGCGTCTAATAAACCTGGGAATGTACCCGAGGACAACCCTTTTACTGCGACAACTTTAATATATTGACTATCTGGATCTTGCGGATGCCCTAACCTTGGCTGAAACCCTCCTACAAGCGCAGCATCCGGAAGTAATTCGTCCAAAAACACTTCTGGCATTGGCTTATTTACAAAATGCGGCCTATTGGATATACAATTGTGAAAATAAGTCGCAGTTTCATTATCATCCAACGGCCTTAGATAATCTACTACTGTCGCGAATTGCGAAGCAAATGATTCCGTTTCACTGCGAAAATAGTTTATATATTCCAGTAGCTCTGCCATCTTTTTATCTTTTGCTTCTTTTTCTTTTTCTACTATAAAATCGAAAAAGCTATTACTTTTCTGATCTTGTGGGCGATACATTATAGTCATATAGTATTTCGTTTCATAATGCTGGCCGGCATTAAAAAATATTCTTCTATCATCATCTAATGTTTGGGAGAGAGCGTCCATAAAAGTGCGGGTAGGATATTCTTCACATTTTATTCGTACAGCTTCTACATAGAACGCCCAGCCGCTGCCAAATCTTTTTAACAGCGTATTTACTATAGCACCACAATTCATCAAGGTTTCAGCAGTATTACTGTCTCTGTCTTTCCCGCGAAATGTAAATACCTTCATAAACGATTCATCTTTGTTCATAACTATGCCTGGGGCCACAAAAAGAAGCCATTCCAGCACATCACTTAATCTGTTACGTTTTTTCTTATATTCCTGCAGTGAAAAAAAATCACTCATATCTAATCCCCGCCCTCGTTATACATCATAGTATTTTTTTATATGCACAGATCGCAAAATTGAAAGCATAAAAATCGGATCTTGTTTGGCCGCAAACATAAATATAAAATGAATAATTATATTAACTGCTATTATTGGATATCCTTCGCCGATAAAACCCACATACCCAAAAAGCAGCGCATTGAGCATAAAGGCATCGGTCGGCACACCAAAAACCATATTAGGTTTATTAAGCGAATTATGTACAATGACTACAAATCCATCAGGAACCTTTTCTTTATACATCGTCTTTTTTCTCCTTATAATAGTGAAGTATAAAATTACTATTGCCATTAGCGTCTAACTCATGACCGCTGCACATAGCAACTTGAGATACTTTCCTTTTCAGCCCATTTCTCTCTATAAATACGATTAAATCAACAGCCCGTGCTATAAACCCCTGAGGGGCTTTTAACAGTGTTTCCAAAAGCAGCTGAAGTCTAAGCAGCGCATCTAATACACTATCAGCGTGCATTGTAGTCATTGATCCTGGGTGACCTGACATTGCACTATTGAGAAAATCATATGCTGCCGGTGGGCGGCGAATCTCACCAACAACTATCCTTTTTGGAAAAAGTCTAAGAGTAGAAGCTACCAGATCATCTATAGTAACCGTATCTGTGGAAAACATTTCATATTTATTTTGTGCTGGACATTGAAGCTCGTCAGAATCCTGCAGTATAACAAACCTATCTGATGAATTTTTAAATTCCTTCAGCAGCGCATTGGTTAATGTCGTTTTACCAGAACCAGTTCCACCAACAATCAATATATTTTTTCTAGCTTTGATTGCATCTCGAATAACCTGACAGTGATATTCACTTAAAATATCACTTTTAACATAGTCGTCTAATGAAAATTCAACTTTTGTCCCCACACGTATTGCAAACCCTGCTTCATTCACTACAGGCGGAATATGCCCCTCAAAACGACATCCCCAAATCGGTAACGTACAAGTTAAAACAGGATTTTCAACGTTAGCTAACGTGCCACAGCTGGAAGCTATAATTTTTACGAAATCCTCACGTTTTTTCGGATCAATTACAATATTTGTATTGTACATTCCCTTATCACTCGAATTTATCCAGAGTTGCCCATCAGGATTAACCATTATATCTTCTGTTGTGTCGTCATAAAAAAATGGTAATATCTCACTCACATTTCTTTCAATCAGAGCTAATGTTAGCTTTGCATCCATTTTTTCCATAATTATTTTTTATCCTTTTTATTCTCGTTATTCTGAAGCTCATACTTAACGATAATTTCATCGCCAATACGCTTAAAGTGTACAGCCTGTTCAGAAGGCTCTTTTTGATTGAAAAAATGTTTGTGTTCTGAAATTATTCCCAGTAATAAGCCCATATCGGGAATAAAACCCAAAACTTTTTCGATATTTGCGCCAGTAATAATAAGTCTCTGTGTACGTTGTTTCCTGGCTTTCTGTTTTTCAGCAGTCTCTATCGCTCTTTTTTTTCGCAGCAACGCATCAATCTTTTCTTTTTGTCGTTTTATTTCTGCCTCTGTTTTGGCAATCTTTGCTGCCGCCTCAGGTGAAAGTTCGTAATCAGAAACTGGTAAAGGCTTTATTGTCGCTTGCTTATCAACGTTTAATTCCATTAACCTTTATTTCTCCTTTCGGCATATAAAGCCAAATTATCTGTATTATCAGGCTCATCCGCATATTTAACTAAAGCCTCTATGTCCATAAAATCTAAGGTTTTTATATTATTTTCTTCAGATTCTTGTGCGCGATATAATGAGTCGCTTTCTTTGGGCGGCCAGCGTAACCGTTTCTTAAACACCGATAGCTCATAATACTTAAACTTATCCGCGTATATCGGCCTTTGACCTCTGATAAAAATAAGTTCTTTATCTTCCGGCATTGCTAATATCTCGTCGGGTTCCATTAATTTACGTCTTATACTACTTACGTTATGAGATCGCGGGCCGACCGTATTGACAATGTTATTAGAATAGCTGCGGCTGACTACATCTATCGTTTTATTGCCCATATTATCTGATATCAGTTTTGCCGTCTTATAATCATTGGGAGTATGATAAATTTGAATCTGACAATTTGCGACAATAGAATTATCAGCGGAATAGAGTCGGTTAAGCTGATTAGGATCTTGACAGACTACAAAACACTTAATCCCGTAAACCGCACAAAAACTAAGTGCATTCTGCATAATCTTTAATCGGCCTAGCTCTGCAAATTCGTCTAACATTAAAAGCAGCCGGTGTTTAAAATTAGAAACCGGTTGAAAATTTTCGTACCTGAGCCGATGTGTTTCTGTAAGTTTTTTAAAAAATAGCTCAACAATTAAATTAAAAACAGGAGATAATCTGTCAATATCTGACGGTGGTGTTACTAAATAAAGTGAAACTGGTTTTTCATAATTAACTAGATCATCAATAGTAAAATCCGACGATGATAGGTTTTTGGCTAAAAGTGGATCATAATATGTTCGCAAAATAGTTGAAGCTGTGGATACTATGCTTGAAAACTCTTTATCCGCTCGACTGATCATATCGTTAGCAATGCGTGTTACTGTTGGATGTGTTGCAGTGTCCTTTTCGTAAAAGCTTTTAAACCATGTTTTTTCTGGATCATGCAAATATTCTCGAGCATACATCAATCTTTCCTTCACCGAAGCACAATGCCTGCTTTTTATCTCATCATCAGACATGCTTTCTTCCTCTACATCATCGACCAAAAAAGTTGCCTCGCCAAACATATAATCAATAACATCATTTATTGACGCCTTTGGGTTAACATATAATACATGGATGATTACGCAGGTTAGCAATGATTGCGCTGAACTAAGCCAATGATCAAAGTCAGGATTTGGATCTTTCATTTTCTGCCCACCCATAATAGTTAAAATATTTTGTACATCCATAATCTCAAATTCTGTACGTATTCTAATTTCGGCTAGAAAGTTGAAATGCGCACTATTGAGCGATGTAGGCTCAAACTTTATTACCTTATTGCCTAGAAGATATTTTCGACAACCAGCAGACAGATTCCAAAGTTCGCCCTTCACATCAGTAAAAACTACGCTATGTGGCCAAGTTAGTGCAGTAGGAATAATATTGTTAATACTCTTACCGCCTCTAGTTGGTGACACTAATAGCAGATGTGTGAAAGAATAATCCCTTAGAAATTTATTCCCGTAAGCGCCTAAAAAAACGCCCTTAGGAGTAAAAAGGTTCATTTTTTTTAGTTCTTCTAACGTAGAAAATCTCGCTGAACCAAAACTGTCTTTATTACCTTTAAAAAGCAAAGCTCTCACTAAAAATGTTGCTAATATAGCAGTCATTAATATATAACAAATAGTTTTCATACCTTCGCCAAAAACATTTGGATAATATGAACGATATAAACTACGCCATTTTATGTAAGCAAAGGGATTGTAAATAACAACATCTTCCGCACTGAAGATAACCCCTTCTTTACTAAGAACAGGATCGTAGTCCAATTCTGCAGCGGTTATTTGCGTCAGTATTGCCATTCCTATGATAACTACCACGAAAAAGGTTAAAGAAATTACAAATTTTTGAGTTTTATCCATTTTATTCAGTATATGGCTGCAATACTAAATCAGCTGAAACTAATACATTGAACTTTTGACCTGGACGTATGATTATTGTTGGCTGAATGTTTAAATTTTTATCAACCACCTTATCAACAGCACTGGAAATATTATCAGCAGCGGCAGCGCCTGCATTTGACCTGAAGCTATCGCTATCTTTAACATCTGTTGCTGTCGCAACTCCAGCTGTCATTGCTCCACCAATTAAAGCAGACCATATAACCCTTCCAAAGTGAGATTTTACTTTATCATGCAAGCCTGAATAACCAGCTTGATCTACGCCCTGCATATTATCAATAGAGATTGATGTACCATTAGGGAATATAAGTCGCTGCCATACAACCAAAGCTCTTGTTTGAGCATATGTAGTTTGACTGTCATATTGTCCAATTAACTTCGTTCCTTGCGGAATGAGCAAGTATTTGCCAGTCTGAGAATCATAAACATTTTGACTAACTTGCCCTATTATCATTCCTGGCAAGTCGCTATTTACCCCTGTAATAAGGACACTCGGAATTATTGTTCCCATTCCGACCTGATATTTTGATACATTTCTCTGCAGCTGCCCTGAATTATATATTTTTTCTAACTTTGTATCTTTTACAAAGGACATCTTATTTTTCTGCCCATTTTGATCTTGGGAGTTTTCCTGTTTTTCTCCTGATTGGTTCTGTACTGCAGCAGCTACTTCAGCTTGAACTAAATCAACTACATCCTTATTAGACATTTCAGCAGCACATATCGAGAATTGTGTTGCCAGCAAAAAAACAGCAGGAATTATGACCCTTCTTTTTTTCATCAGTACTCACCACTTTCTAAAGCTAAAATGCAATGGACTTTTATTAGCCGCTTCTTTTTCTGCTAATGCCCTTTCATATGCCTTAGCTTCCAGATCTTCTTTCATAGACTTCGGTTGTGCCGGAACTGCTGGCGTAGGGACTGCTTTAGGCTTTTCCTCTACGTAGGTAAATTCCTTTTCCACTGGCGTTTTCTTTTTATTTCTGTTTTCTTCCTCAGCACGAATTTTTGCCAATTCAGAATAATTTTTAGGTTGATCCTTAGTAAAACCTGCATCCTTATTTTCGCTCTCAACCTGCGTGGTTTTATTTTTTATCTCACGATCATTGGGCTTTTTAATTCGACCATAAACAAGACTTGCAGCAATTGCTATACATAAAAAGATTATGATGCCGTTTAACCATTTACTTTTAATTCGTGTTCCTCTAGGTTCCTCTTTTTCATAACCGGTAATATCGTCTTGTATTTCAGCTTCATCTTCTAACCTATCTCTTGCAGCCCTAAATAAATTATTAAACTTTTCTTTCAAGTTCATATAATCACCGTCTCTTAATTTTTATCTTTTCACTACCTAAAATCAGGCTTCCCTCTTCAAATAATCTGTCCACAATATAATATCCACGCAATACTCTATAGTTCGCTAATTCAAGTTTGCCTTTCGGATCGATGACAAAAAATGCTGGAGCAGCAGATGTTTTTACTGCATCTTTCATTTTTATGTAAGTCTTTTTCCCGTCATCGAAAACTCTTTCTGGGGACCAGGTTAGGTTCTTTTTATTTACCTGATATTGAAAATTTAATTTTTCCGGATCTAATGCAAGATAATCGTCTGTCTTTTCTTCCTGCATATACTCAATATTTGATTGAGGATATAACCATTCGACCATTGGATTATGATAACTTCCAGAACGAGCGAGAATATTATATACGTGACGATTTGTATTAATGATTATATTTGCTTCTAATCCTCTTCTGATTGGCTTAACAAAAACGTGTAATTGTTTGACTACAGTTCCTGTGACAGATGTTTCTATCTTCCACCGTTCACTGTCTGATCCCACTATTGATAGAATTTCTTCTCCTGGAGCCATAATCAAATCCGTTATAAACCCTTCCTGGCAATATATTCTATATACCTTATTATCGGCATAAGGCAGCATAACTTTTACGCCGCTGGCGGCCGCTTCAAAGGCATCTACTACAACATCATCAATTGATGATTCTCCTGCAATAATCTGCGCCGGCATTTCAATTAAAGGTGCGGCTAGTGTTTGATTCGTCCCCATACCCATTATTAGTATTGTCAATGCTGAGACGAGTAGCTTTCGAATAATCATTTATCTTACCCCTCTCTGGAATAGTTAAAATCTTTAATTTCAATGCCAAACGGGTTGACTAACGCATCAGTCACTTCTTCAAATGCTAAAACAAATAGTCCTGACATCATAACTACTGATTCCACTTTACCAGCAGGTGTATAGTATGTTTCCTGCCATCTAACCTGATATGTATTAGGCTGCTCTGGCAGCTCACTATATGTTTTCAACTCAACTGTTGTTGCATACTTCTCTTCTAAAAGCTTTTTCTGCCCTTCAGCGTTAGCAAGATTTACCATCTTCTTTGCAGCTGTTGGAGAAAGAAATTTGTAGGCAGAATCCCAGTTAGTTCTATAGACTACAGGATCAAGAGGAATAGTCCTAACGCTGGTTATGACTTTCCATAAAAAATATTTAACTTCGTTGGCATTTGGCTCATTTATCTCGGTTACTTTTTGAGGTGACCCTATAATTGCGCCAGTACTAGCATCAGTACGTACTATAACTGGTATATTTTTTACCTGCTGCGATTGATAAATGTTCATGCCAATGCTCATCATGCTTATAAAAGCTAATAGTACAGAAATTTTCTGCCAGTTATGTTTCGCTATGATATCGCTAGCTCTTGCCTCACTATATTTTTCCAATGCCATCACGTATGGTGTTGACGGCTCGCATTTATTTATGCCATCATACTTCGGTGGAATCTTTTTGCTAGATTCTGGCTTTTTCATTTAGACTAACCCATCCTTATTCTTTATTTAAAAACTATATCCAAAAAGCCAACTTAATATATTAGCTGACAAAAATAATAATCCAATGTATCCTATACGCTTTAACGCTTTACCAAACATATTATCTCCGTCCATAAAAAAGTGGGAAATTGCAAGCATAGATAAAGATAAAAATGCTAATATTGGCCCAATATCATCAACAATTCCGTATGTGAGTTTGGATAATTCTGATACACCTGGAGTTCCAGCAGCTAGCGCAGTGCTGCTAACCAACATCTGTAGTGCTAGTAAAGTGCTAACCTTTTTAGATATTTTGTTGTTTTTTCTTACGTTTTTCTTTAACATTTTTTTTACCCCCTTGTTTTGATGTGATCGGTACTCTCAAGTCCGATCCTCCGCATTGGGAGCAAAATAAAAACCATAACAAAACAGCTCATACGAAGTACGAGCCTTGTTATGGTTTAATAGTCAATTATTAATTTGTCCATTGTAGCACTTGGGAAAGCTGTATTTAAGCCGCTTCCGCTTAGAATTACATTTGTCCCCCCCCCCTATTCAAGTTTATCATTTTCTGCATCTTAATATTCACGCCCTTCAAGTATTAACTCTGTAAAATGAACAATATGCGTTCAATCCTACTTTATGTTTATATTATATTGCCTTTCAAAAATATAGTCAATACTATAAAAACAATACTGTAAGTAATAAAATCTCACAATATTTTTACATTTTTACGATGATAATATTAGCTATACATTGCTTTTAAATTATGATTCTTTGTACCTCAAAAATTAATACAAGCATGAGTCCATTAAATAATATGTAACGCTCAATATCAAAACACCTCTGAATTTCAACAGAATTGCCTTACAATCATTTTTATTATGTCTTTGCAACCAATGGAACCTTATCAAGCCTAAAAGTTCTCACAGAGGATTTTTGTCTGTTTTTTATAATTATCCACAAAAAAAGAAAATAATGCGACCAATTTCTCATAGATAGCGACTTTTTTCTCATAGCTTGTAAAATCAAACTAATTGCTCTAACGCTTGTAATAATCAAGGTGTACGTCAATTTATGATATCGACCAATTTCTCATAGCTGAAGCGACTAATTTCTCATAGCTTATCACTCAAATCACAGTCACAGCAAAGGATTTCAAACTCCTAAAATTGTTATATATATTATAAAAATATGTAAAACAGAACATAGAGATATATAGTACTATATTAGTTAATAAAGAAAATATGCTAAAAGCTGTGGATAAATTTTTATGGGTCATTGTCATTAATGTTTTAATATGTTTTTTTAAAGCTAAAGGCTTCCCTTCTTTGTAGGGAAGCCTTTAGTCTTATTTCAAACCTAATTTTTTTTCGTAGTCATTTATCGATTTCATGATAGCTTCATTGATAAAAAACACTTTAGAGTATTTTCTTGCATTATCTGGATCTGCAGTTTTCAACTCTCGGAGTATAGCCTCCATCCTCAAAGATGTATCCAAAGAAAAGCTAATAACTTTTGATATTTTTTTCTCTGAGCTGGAAACTTTGACATTTAATTCGTTATTGTTTTTCCCCGTAGTTTTCGTGATTTGATTTTTCTTTATTTCTTCTGTATCACTATTTTTTAATGTTGTAGAAATATTTTTTTCCTCTTCTTTTTTTTGATCTTTTGGGTTTTGCTTATCTGTTTCTACTGTAATTCCGGCTAAAATATCGTCTGCTGGATTTGCAAATTTCTTTTGTGCCATTTACTTTCCCTCCTTAATTTTTTCCAGTAATTCATCGACGAAATGTCTATAGTCATATGTCACGTCATTATATTCTGCGTATTTAGTTAATGAGATCCTCTGAATTTGTGTTTCTGCAATGGTTATTGTATTTTTGATTGTACTTTTAAAAATTGGCTGATTTATTGTCTGCCCAATTTGCTCAATGTAATTCTTCATTTGCTTGTTTGCTGATGTATTTTTTATAAATTTCGTTATTAATATACCTGCTATCTGAAGATCTGGATTGCTATATTTTTGGACTGCTTGGATAGTTTTATTTACTTGTACTAAGCCTACCATTGAAAAAGCTCCTGCTTCCGTTGGAATAACAGCATAGTCACTTGCTGTTAAGGCATTTAATGTAATTATTCCCAATGATGGTGGTGTGTCAATTATAACAAAATCATAGTATTCATCTATGTCGCCTAAACCGTTCTTTAGCTTGTTAACGCGGTCTTTATCGCCTACAGTACCTTCTTCAACTTTTGCTAAATTTTCACTAGATGGTATAATATCTCCTTGCTCAGTTTCATAAACCAATTCAGTTAAAGGTTTTATTTTAACACTTTTACCTCCAAATATATTCTCAGCTGTACCATCTAATTCAAATTCGTTTTGAAGGTTATAATATATGGATAAATTCCGCTGCATATCAAGGTCAATTAAAAGAACTCTATAACCTTTTTCTTTTAAAACAGCGCCCATCGCAGCCACGGTGGTTGTTTTTCCAACTCCTCCCTTTTGATTAATTACTGTGATAACCTTCATTTTTTACTGCCCCTTTCATACTTCGATCATAATAAAGTTATATAACTACATAGCGTTACTTTGATTATTTCTATAATCTTCGTTATATAGATAACTAAAGTAATCTTAATTATTAGTGCTATTATAATAACTTCCATTACTTTCATTACTTTCATTATCTTTGTAATTGAAGTATCATCTGTGATTATAGTAACATAGATTACTATAATATTCAAGATAATTTTAGTTATTTCAATAACATTTGATACTTTAATTATCTTTATAACTAAAGTTACTTTAGTTATTTTTATAATCTTAATTATTACAATAACTTAAATTATTCTTATTATTTTAGTAACTGTAGTATCGTTGGTTATTATAGTAACGCCTATTACTATAATAATAAAAGTAACTTTGGTTATATTAATAACTATAACTATACTAGTATCATGCTTATTAATTCGAAATACAACCACAATATTTTATTTTTTTAAATTTGCTCTTTTAACTTTTTTTTATTAAGTGACCATTTAGACACAATCATTCACTAAATATCACACAAAACCATTTCTGTGCCTAAAAACAGGTTATTTTATAACTGTCAATCAAATCACAGCGAAAATAGTTTATTGCGACACATTTGACAAGTTGTCATAATTATTATAGACTAAACACATAACTATGACAACTTAAAAAGGTTGTCGCAATAAACTAAAACCACTGGAGACAAAATGTCATAGTTCGGATACTTTTTGTCGCAATTCAGATACTTTCTGTCGTAATAACACAAAACCGCTGGAGACAAAATGTCATAGTTCGGATACTTTCTGTCGCAATTTAGATACTTTTTGTCATAATTCGGATACTTTCTGTCGTAATAGATACTTTTTGTCGCAATAATATTTTCAATAAATATAGAATCTATGCCAGTTTCCAGACTTATTCACAGCAAAATTAATAGCCCTTGTATGTATGTATGTTGTATATAAACTACATACAAGGAACAGAAAGGGAGTACTAAAATGACCATTCATGAATCACTAACAGACATAACTGAAACAACTGATCAACCAACACTATTTGGTAAAATATCTAGTCCAAAAATTACGGAAAGTGACACTGTACCTTTTTCAAGGGCAATAGTACTTGGTAAAACATCATTATCATTGTACGCACAAAGAATCTTAAGAATTATTGCCAGCCAAATACAACCAGGAGACAGTAAAGATACGTTATATACCTTTGATATAAAGGACTTCGCCAATTTCTTCGGTATCACAAGTAAAGTTCACTCAAAAATAAAAGCTGCACTTATAGAATTACGCTCAACTACAATAGTGTTACCAATTGGAAAAGGAAGAATCACTGGTTATATCAATGTTGGACAAATAAACGATGGAACAGTAGAAATTGATATTGATCCAGTACTAAAACCTTTATATCAAATTAGCTACAGTGGTAAATATCCAATAAAATATATAAAAGGATTTAGCTATACAAATACATACCGATTCTATGAGCTATTTCTTTATCGATTACGAGGCGAAGATGGCAAAATTTTAAAAGAAGTTAATTTTTACATGAGTCTGGACGATTTGAGAGAATGGCTAAATTTAGAAAAAGGATCTTACAAAAATTTTGCAGATATAAGAAAAAGAATAATAGTTCCGGCAATTTCTGATATAAACGGCCAAAAATTTAGCGAATCATCAAAAATTGAAGAAAATGATTACTGTAATTTAACAGTTAACTATGAAGAAGTTAAACAAGGCCGAAAAATAATAGGTATTGATTTTAGAGTCAAACAAAAAAGTTCAGCTGATGATAATGCTGATATAGATTTAGTTGCTTTGGGAGAGCCGATTAGTTTCCAGCTTCTAACAGAAAAACAAAAACTGGCATATCAAACATTTGTTGATTTAAAAATTCATAAGAGGACAATTAATGATGCCTATAATAAATATGGGGCTGAAGGATTATATAAAATTTATTTATACTATCAACAACAATTGAAAAAAGGAAGTATCAAACAAAGTAAGACTGGTTATGCTGCCACCTGTTTGCAAAATGGATATATGCTCGCAGAGCCTGATTTTAAAATAGAAAAACAAGAATTACCATTTGAATTGCCTAGTGTTGACGAGAGCGAAAGCAAACATGAGGAAGATCCGCTAGTGAAGAAGCAAGTTGAAGAATACATTCAAAATTTAAATGATGAACAAAGAGAAAGTTTGATTGAGGAATTAAGGACAACTAAAAAAGATTTTGTTACGCAAATGATAACTGGAAAAAATTTCGATGAAATATACTCGTCATATTTTGGGAAAAAAATAATCTATGATCATGTAAAAAAAATAATGTAAAAATTATCACGGCTTTTATAGCCGTGATTTTTTTTGTAAATAGAGTGTTTTTAGAAGTCTATTGCGACAAAAAGTATCTGTGTCCTGGTTGGGAAAAGGATTCGTGAAAATGAGGCATGAGAAATCGGTCGCTGAAAATGCAGCAGTGTTATTGCGACAAAAAGTATCCGTGTCCTGGTTGGAAAAAAGATTCGTGAAAATAAGGTATGAGAAATCGGTCGCTGAAAATGCAGCAGTGCTATTGCGACAAAAAGTATCTGTGTCCTGGTTGGAAAAAAGATTCGTGAAAATGAGGCATGAGAAATCGGTCGCTGAAAATGCAGCAGTGCTATTGCGACAAAAAGTATCCGCGTCATGATTGGAAAAAGGATTCGTGAAAATGAGGTATGAGGGATCAGTCGCTGAAAATGCAGTAGTGTTATTGCGACAGAAAGTATCCCTGCCATGATGAAAGGAATGTAGAGAAAATAAGGTATGAGAAATCAGTCGCTGAAAATGCAGTAGTGTTATTGCGACAGAAAGTATCCCTGCCATGATGAAAGGAATGTAGAGAAAATAAGGTATGAGAAATTAGTCGCCGGAAATGCAGTAGTGTTATTGCGACAGAAAGTATCCGCGTCATGATGAAAGGAATGTTGAAAAATAAGGTATGAGAAATCGGTCGCTGAAAATTCAGTAGTGTTATTGCGACAGAAAGTATCTTGAAGATTTTAAAGCATGGATGTGGAAAAGCGCGGTTCGCCCGTTCACCACATCGAGTGGTTCCGGGCGATTGTGGATAACTTTCAGCACGCATGCTTGACTATGGTCGCTGTGCTGAAAGTTACCCACAATATAGTAGGTGATGGATAATTCTTCGAATTACCCACACCTACAAAAAAGACCCAAGCCGCGAGGCTAGAAATTTTTTATCAACGATTTTTGTAACAGTTTTTTTCGCGGCCATCGCCCGTGACCGCATCGAACGGATCACGGGCGGTTATGGATAACTTGCGACGCTCCTGCTTGATTATGGTCGCCAGCGCCGCAAGTTACCCACAACATAGTAGGTGATGGATAATTCTTTGAATTACCCACACCTACAAAAAAGACCCAAGCCGCAAGGCTAGAAATTTTTTATCAACGATTTTTGTAACAGTTTTTTTCGCAGCCATCGCCCGTGACCGCATCGAACGGGTCACGGGCGGTTATGGATAACTTACAACGCCCATGCTTGACTATGGTCGCTAGCGTTGTAAGTTACCCACAACCTTTATAGGTGCTGGATAATTTTTCAAATTACCCACACCTATAAAATCTAAATTCGTTATCCTGTAATTTTTTTTACATAGGCGTGTTGCCAAACTGTAAATAATTGCCAGCTTTGTTATTTACTGAATATTACCAATCATTTTTTCTATTAACCAAATTTAAAAAAGAAAGTTACAGTATATCTAATAGTAATAATTCGCAAAATTATTATATGCCGGTGATACACAACGATTTATGGATGGGATATAATTAAAACAACGAAATTCGAAGGTATGATAGTTCGAATGCACGGTATTATCCGAGCGAAGTTTTAGCGAGGCGCACTTACGGGTTTCTCGCTTCGCGCAGAAACCCCGTGCGGCCGTTGGCAATACATAGTCGCTGATGCTCCTATGATCGAACTATAAAAATGGGGACGTAATAAAATGGCTACTGCTCACTTTACGGTTAAATATGGAAAAGCTGGTACTGCGACCGCTCATGCTGATTACATTCTGCGTGAGGGGAAATATTTCTATGGACCGAAAAGAGAAGAGCTTGTTTATAAGGCTATTGGTAATTTACCTGAATGGGCAGAGGATGCAAGAGATTTTTGGCAAGCTGCTGATAGATATGAAAGAATAGGTGGACGAGTATTCTATGAATTCGAAATAGCCTTGCCAAACGAATTGTCTTACGAACAAAATATAGATTTGGTTAATGATTTTATAAAAATGACTATTGGTGATAAAAAATTTTATACATATGCCATTCATGATAAAGATGCTTCGTTATCTCCAGACAAAAGACAAATTCACGCTCACATTATGTTTTGTGAGCGTGAATTTGATGGGATTGATAGAACAAGAGAATTGTTTTTTAAACGGGCGAATACAAAAAATCCTGAACGTGGTGGTGCCAAAAAAGATGATAGATTTACTGCTCGAAATAGGAAAGGCGCCGAAAAAATATCTGAAATAAGGATGCTTTGGCAGACGTATGCAAATCATCATCTTGCAAAAAATGGATTTGAAAATATTAAAATAAATATGGCAAGTTATGAAAAACAAATGCAGGAAGCTCTTGCTAAAGATGATTTAGAAGAATATGAAAGATTGAATATGCTTCCTAAAGAAATTCATTTAGGGCCGAAGCTAGCATCAAAATATAAACGTGTTTCGGAAAAATTGAAAGAATATTCAGACAAAGAAAAATACTTCTTAAATGATGCTGACGAAAAAAGTCGGCAGGTATTTTTGTCTAAAACGATAAGGGAAACTCAGGAGTATGTAAGAACGCTTGAACGAGAAGTTGCAGAATGTAAAGCCATGGCTGCAGATAGTATTTCCTTTGCTAAAAAAGCGGTGGAAGAAATCGAAGCTAACGATTATTATATTCAGGATATAGAAAAAATTAAGAGCGTTTATGACCCGCAGCTAGATAAAATAAAAGCAGAAATTCTTAATCTAAATTCTCTGAAAAAAGATATTGAATCCAAAATTATTAAGCCTGCACGAATCCAGGAATTTGCAGAATATACTTTTACGAATGGCAAAAACATTCTTATTGAAAAAGAACTTAATAAAATTAGTGAAGCTAATCATAAGTGGTCAGAAAAATATAGGTTGTTTAGTAAAAAAACAGTGCCATCTATTTATCAGATAAGGGAGAGGCTTGCTTATTATAAAGAACAAGAACAGCTAAAAAAAGAAGATATTGAATTGCGTGGGCGAACTGATATCTTAAATAAAAAGTATAAAGAATTGCTTGATATTATGAAATCACCTCAAGGTAGAAAAGCCATCTCTGATATATATGCTGCTATAAGTGCAAAAAATGATGTATTGAAACAAAGACTTGATAATATTAATAACAGTATAAAAGAAGCATGGGAAATTAGAAGTGATTTACTACGTGATAAGTCTATGGCACGTATTATTCATAATATTAAGAATGAGTTGAAAAATGTTTCGGAGCAGTCTAAGGAAATGGATATAAAAGAAAGCAGAATGCACTTAGCTGATTCCCGTAAACAATTTTCAATTTATATCTATGATAGAAACTATCACAAATTTATGCAGCTGATAAACGGGCATATTGATAAGGTTAATGAGAATGTGTATATGAGTATTTGCAAAGAAAGATATCTTCAGAAGCATATTTTGAGTGATGAAAAAATTAATAAATTAGCTAGAAGCTATGCCGTAAATTTTAAAGATCGTGCTTTAGAAAAAGAAGCTCTTCAGTTAAAGGAAAAATGGAAGAAGCTTCATGAATTTGAAAGTGTGTATCGGCTAATGGATATTCCTGATCGACGAGATGAAGGTGCGTATAAAACATATATAAAAGCTGGTGAGGATATTCAGAAAACAAAGAATAAATTGACTGAAGCCGAAAAGCATTTGAAAGCTAAAGAGTATATGTTGAAAAGAGAATTTGAAATTCAAAAGACGCACGATAATATTAAAAAATTTAGTGAGCAATTACATAATAAAAATGATGTTATTATGAGGAGGATTGAATTATATCAAAATAGTATTAAATCTAATAGTGAAATTAGAAAATGCTTATATGAAATTAAACGTCAGGCTGTGAAAGAATATTATAATGATGCCTATAAACGTGGATATGATTCATCATTCAATAATGAAGCATATTCCTCATTTAAGCAATTAGAACGTACTGTAAAAGGTATCAATGAAGCGCGTGGTAAAGGTGGCATGCGTGCTAAAATTTTTGATACTGATGATTATAAAAATAAAAAGAAGAAACAAAAAGAGCAAGAATTTGATATGGAAAGATAAAAAAACGGGTCACAATAAGCGACCCGTTTTTTATCGAATATTTTCAATGAACCAATGATTATTATCATTAAAAAGATAAAATATTTTATTATCAATACGACAAGTGTATCGGTTTCCCTGTCCTCCGTGTTTTAATGATGGAGCTGGCCGGCAATCTAATATTTTATCAATAGCAATAATACGGCCTTGCCAGTTGATAGATACTGGAAAAATATTACCATTAGAATCAAACTTAGCTATAACTTCTAAAAAATTCATTGTGCAACTCCTTTCAAAACTAGAAGAAGGATACTGGATGTATTACATGATCATCTTTAGGATTTAGTTTAGTAAGCTCTGGATCACAAAGACAAGAAGCTCTAAAGATAGCATTGTGACCAAAACGTCGTCGCAGCGTATCGATCGTGGCTGCTAATTTATTTTTTTGTTCATTATCAGGATCAAAAAGTGAAAGTTGAATACCGCTGTCTGCAGCTACCAAATCTATTCCACGAATACCTACACTACGAAGGGCTTTTTTTGGCTGGAAGATATAATTATTATTGAAAAGCTGCAATGCAGCTGCTAAAATATCCGAACTATTAAAACAGGCTGCCGACAATTTCATCTGCCTACTTATGGTGGATAAATCAGTGCTGCGTAGTGAAATTTCAACGCCGTTACATTTTAGTCCGTTTTCTCTGAGACGGGCAGCCACTGATTCAGCAAGGCAAATAAATACCAATTTAACATCTTGTAATGATACAAGATCTCTGGGTGTAGTGGTACTATTACCAATACTTTTAATTGAATAACGTTCATCTATGTGCTTTACTGGCATAGTATCTTCGCCGCGTGCAAAACTGGATAATATTAGTCCCCATTTACCAAGTTGCAGCTCAAGCAATTTAGGATCGCGAGCGGCAAGATCTCCAATTGTAAATATAGCCCGATCCATAAGTTTCTTGCCGGTACTACGGCCAACATACAGTAAATCAGTCACAGGAAGTGACCAGACAATTTTTTTATAATTATTTTTAGTTATTACAGTTATAGCATCCGGTTTTTTATAATCACTGCCAAGTTTGGCAAAAATCTTATTCCAGGACAATCCAATAGAAACAGTAAGACCTAGTTCACGTTTTACTGATTTACGAATAGATTCCGCAATACTGCTACCGCTGCCAAATATGTTTTTTGAGGCTGTTACATCCAACCAGCATTCATCTATACCGAATGATTCTATTTGATTGGTATAACGGCTGTAAATTGCTCTGGCAGCCCTAGAAAAACGTAAATATTTATCAAATTGTGGAGGAACACAGACTAAAGAGGGGGCTTTTTGCTTCGCTTGCCAAATTGCTTCGCCTGTTTTGATGCCGAGCTTTTTGGCAGCCATATTTTTAGCCAGTATTATTCCGTGACGATTAGCTGGATCTCCGGCAACAGCTAAAGGTATATTACGTAGTTGAGGATTATATAGACATTCTACTGATGCGTAAAAATTGTTAAGATCTATATGCAGTATTGTCCTGGTCATGATCCTCAGCTCCTTTATTAAAAACAAACAAAAGTTTGTAAAATATATTATAAAACGAACAAATAGATAAATCAAGAAAAAAATAAAACCGACCATAAATGTCGGTTTTATCTTTCTAATTCGTTTGAGCGAGATAATAACTTATGTAGTGGAGGGTAAGTTTTTTGAGCATCTTTCATAACATAAGAAAGAAATAATTTTCTTTTTAAAATATTAGCTCCAGGAACACGACTATCTGTTGAAAGATATTTTTCAATCCACTCTAATGATTTTCCAGTGGAAAGTTGATCATAAACAAATTTCTGTAATTGTTCTTTTGACCATTGCCGTGAATTGACTGCATCTTTTAAAAGCTCCGGCAATGGTTTGTAATTGTTAAATTTATCAAGAGAGTCTAAAAGATCAAATTTGATTTCTGAAAAAGGTAATTTTTCAACAGAAATTCTATTAACACTAATATCTCGGCCCAAATATAACCTGTCATAATCAGCGTTTGTCAATACAAATTTACTCCAGTCAAGATTGTAGCCACAATCGTAAGACAAATTTCGTGTAAATTCTCGTATTGTTCGGCTATTGCCGTCTGGGAATGGATGTAAATAGTCCAATTGCACATAAATTTCCCCTATGGCTTTAGCAAAAGCAGCTGGCTTTAACAAAGATAATTTAGTAATGTCAATATTATCTTTTAAATAATTACTGGTTCTTTGAATATCCTCTGCAGACATATTTGAATAAACAACCATAGAGTAATCAGAGTGGTCTTTCAAAATACGTTTTTTCCCCCAAAACTTGTCTGGTGATAATTCTGGTCGAAATTCTCCGGGTGTATAGTTTTTGGCCCATTCTAATTTAGGGAAATCCTGGAAAAGATGTTTATTAATTTTTTTTAGAAGTTCTAAATCGTATGAACCGGTGATTGGATTAGCATAAAGTTCAAAAAGTCGAACATTTATAAGATTATTTTCAATTTGCTCTCTTTGGTTAGTAGGCACTATTTTTTTCATAATTTATGCTAATAATTCTTCGCGAATTGTGTCTCCGAATGTCTGCATACTGATTTCACCATTAATATATTTTTCAGCCAAATCTTCATATTTTTGTGGAATAATACAGCCTTCTAAAAGACTGCTTGCTTTCGTATAATTCCAATGCTCACGACGTGCTGTTTTTTCAGCTTCTGTGATTGCCATAATACCCACCGCCTTTTATAATCTATAACAAAATAATATTACATATATATTATATCACAAAATGGCCTAGAAAGCACGGCTTTATCGGCATTTAAGGGCATTTTAAGATGAAAAATATAAAACTTTTTTCGCTTTTCCTGGCTCAATTTTAGCCGAGACTAAAAAACTGCAACAGTAAATGGCACGCTGCCGCGCTGTTGCAGTTTTTTGCGTCTTTCGGCTTGCAATTTTTGCCAGGGAAAACCTCAAAAAATATTCGCAATGGGGTTTACGCGCAAGGGCTTCAGCCCTTCCAATCCCGCGGCAGGCTCACGGGCGCCGTAGGCTTCGTGTGCTGCCTTTCAAAAAGAAAGGGGTTAAGTGTTATGTTTGAAAACGAATTTTATCCGACACCTGAAGATTTAGCAGCTCGTATGGTGGGAATGGTGGATCTAGCTAAAGTTAGAACAGTCCTGGAACCAAGCGCAGGTAAAGGTGATTTATTAGATGCGTTGGAAAAACGGATCAAAGAATCATATTATCGCTATGATGCGAATAAGTATGATATTGATTGCATCGAGTTTGACGAAGATCTGCGCCGGTTATTGATTGGGAAAGAACACCGGGTAGTGTTTAATAATTTTCTGAAATTTGAAACCTTCAAAAAGTATGATCTTATCCTTATGAATCCGCCTTTCAGCGAAGGTGCTTATCACCTTCTGAAAGCGTTGGAGCTGATGCAAGACGGGGGACAGATCGTTTGCATACTGAATGCAGACACTCTTAGAAATGTCGGCACTAATGCCAGGCGCGAGCTGCTGATGAAACTGGAAGAATACGATGCTCAGGTAGAATATCTCAAGCAGTCTTTTACTGACGCGCTGCGGCCGACAGAGGTGGAAATTGCTGTTATTTATGTGGATATTCCGCGCGGGACAAGTCTGGATAGTCTAATTCTTACTGATCTGCAGAGGCCAGAAAACGAAGGCAGCACAAACTTTGCTGAAAAGGTAGATAAGATAACATTTTATGATCTTGTACTACGGATGGAGCAGCAATTTAAATTCGAGGTACAGGCAGCCTATAAACTGCTAGATGAATATGACGCAATGAAACCTTATGTGATGAATGAATTTCGCAAAGAAAAATATCCCAGACCTATTATCAGCATCAGGATTGACGATCGTGAGCTTGATGGCAATGACTCCAGAAATAGGGTATTAGAAAAAATCAGGCTCAAATACTGGCGTGCTTTTGGCGAGTCTCCGCAGCTTCAGGCAATGTTAACATCAAACTTACAAAGCCTATACCAAGAATCGATCCTTGAGTTATCGCACTATGATTTCAACCTGTACAATGTGGAAGAAGTTAACCGTCAGCTGCAGGCGCAGATGAGCGGAGCTGTTGAAGAAACTATTTTAAATCTATTTGATGAATTTTCTCAAAAGCATTCCTGGTATGCTGAATGCAATAAAAACATTCACTATTATAACGGTTGGGCAACGAATAAAGCTCATAAAATCAATAAGAAGGTAATAATACCTCTGAATGGCTTTGATGATTATTATAAAAATCGAGTAAACTTTAGATATGGGGTAGGCAGGAAATTAAGAGATATTGAAATGACGCTTAATTATTTAGATACAGGGCGGACTTGTTCTGGCCTACCGATTGAATCCTTGCTGGAGGAAGCTGAAACTATGCAGCAAAGCAAGAATATCGATACCAAATATTTTAAGGTAACATTCTATAAAAAAGGAACTTGCCATTTAGAATTTAAAGATCTTGAACTGTTGAAGAAGTTTAATATTTTCGGCTCACAGCGTAAAGGTTGGCTACCACCTGATTACGGTCGAAAAAACTATCAGGATATGACCGCTGAAGAACAAACTATAATTAATGAGTTTGACGGATCTGCATTAGAATATCAACAAGTTATGCAGGACAAGGAATACTACTTGGTTGACCGGGGTACAAACTTGGTATTGCTTAATCCAGGAACGGCAGCTTAATACATATAATCATACATTTACTGCATATATTTTGACCAGAATATATGCAGTATTTTTTGTCTTACTGCATATAAAGTGATATAATTATATGCAGTAAAGGAGAACTAATATGAGAAAATTTGACTATTCATTTTTAAATAATGGATTATTACCAGCAAACTTAGTGAATTTAACTGCCAATATTGCTACTCTTCGAATTAAAGCAGGCCAAAGGCAAGAAGAGTATAAGCAGGTTTTTACAGAATTAGAGGCGGTCGCTAAAGTTCAATCTATTAAAAGCTCTAACGCTATAGAGGGAATTGTTACAAGCGACGAACGTATTCAGGAGATTGTTAATCAAAATAGCGCTCCGCTTAATCATAATGAAGCAGAAATCGCTGGTTACCGCGATGCGTTAAATGAGATTCATTTGAATTATCCTTACCTTGATTTTAAGGAAATAGATATTCTGCGCTTACATGAAATAATGTTGGCTTATGCTGGGCTAGAATTTGGTGGCAAATACAAGACCAGCGACAATGTAATTTTGGAAGTTGACGCGACAGGCAAAAGGCAAATTCGCTTTCGTCCTACTTCTGCAACTGAAACTAAAGAGGCGATGGAGCAGCTGGAATTAGCATATATGGATGCTAGAAGTAATGCTAATATCAATCAGTTATTGTTGATACCGTGCGTGATTTTAGACTTTTTGTGTATTCATCCTTTTAGCGATGGAAATGGCAGAATGTCGCGGCTACTTTCTTTGCTATTACTCTATAAAAATGGTTTCGATGCAGGTAAGTATGTTTCTTTTGAAGAACAGATCAACCAATACAAAGCTTACTATTATGAAGCTTTAAAACGTTCTTCAGATGGATGGGAAGATAATAATAATGATTACTTTCCGTATGTAGAAAATTTTCTGTCAACGCTGTATATGTGTTACAAAGAATTGGATAAACGCTTTGCGGTCGTGCATGGGAAACGTATAACAAAAAAAGCGCGTGTTGAAGCTACCGTTTTAAACAGCTTAACGCCAATTTCTAAAGCTGAAATATGTAAGATTCTTCCGGATGTTAGTCCGACAACGGTTGAGGCAGTATTAGGTAAGATGGTAAAGGATGGGCAAATTAGAAGAATAGGACAGTTTAGATCATCAAAATATATTAGAGCATAAGTTATGATGCTTAGGATAAGACTACGATAAAATATCGTAGTCTTTTTTATTTCAAATTTATGTGTCTGAATATCAGGCTTTTCGCTCGCTCATTTTAGCCTGGCTCAGAAATTTAGAAGGGTAATACAAAGCAGCAGAGCTGCCCTTCCAAATTTCTTCGCTGGTCGGCTTATCTGAGCTTGCGAAAAGCAAATAAAGCGTGCCAGGCACGCAAAGGAGTGGTATTTATGACACGTGGTACAGCATATCTATTTTTAGGGGGTAATGTCGTCTATTCGTCCATTGAATTTAATGGAGATATGTATTTTGATGGTTGTGGCTATGGATCTGAAATGATGGAAGCTATTAAGTCCTGTGATACTTTGGAAGGCTTCGCCGAAATAGTGAAAGAATTTAATGAAAGTCATCACAAATACAGAGAGGACGTTTTGGTTTACCAGGTTGACCAATATTTAAACTGTGTCGATTTTGGGGAAGATTTTAGCATTGTTGATTTGAAAAAAGACTATTTTGATAACTTCTTTTCTGATTACATTTTTATAAAAAATGCAGATGCAAAGAACATCTTATTTTTGACACGAGATAAGTTAAAAGTAGTATTGATGCCTGGAGAAGTAACAGCGTTTAATTATGGCTATCTTGTCCAAGGCAATTATGTAAAATATCGCCTTCTGGGCTAAGCAAAGGAGCGGCATCGGCCGCTCTTTTTGCCTTTAATGGATGCAAAATTCTTTTGCTCGATCCGGAATAAGGAAGCAGACGGCAACCTTGCGTCTGCTTTGATTTTTTAGGTATTAAACGCTGTCGTTGTTGCATTCTAGCGGTCGCCGACTATCTGTGCAAGGGTGGTACAGAGCTTGCCTATGGCTGCGCCCTTGCACCTTGTCGGCTTACCCGCTTTATCATGCCCAACGACAGCGGGAAGCCCCCCGCCGGGGGGCTTGGGACTGGTCGTGAAATTGGCGAAGTGTCGCTAAAAACAAGGGGGTAGTATATGGATTAAGCGGGTAAATTGGTGTTTTTAATTATGACCTTTAATTTTAACGAAAAGAATGGAGTGTATGAATTATGAATAATATCGAAGTGACTGGCAGATTAACTAAAGACCCGGAAATCAAATATACTGCTACTGGCGTAGCCGTAGCTAAATTCAGACTGGCTGAAAATATTTACAATAAAAAAGAAGGCAAGCAGGACGCGCAATTCCATAATGTTGTAGCGTTCGGGAAAACTGCCGAAAATATTGGTAATACACTGTCTAAGGGGAGAAAAATTCACGTTAGCGGTTCGGTTAAACATTCGAGCTATTTAAAAGATGAGGAACGCAGGACTTTTACGGAAATCGCTGTACGCACTTTTGAATACTGTGATAGTAAGCCCGGCACTACACCGAACCCAGCGGCGTGATTACATACAGAGAGGGCTTTTGCCCTCTCTGACTTAAATAAATAGTTGAAGGGGCATACTATGAATTTGAATATTTCTAAAATGGAGCAATTTTCTAAAATGCAGATTGAGTGTTTAGAAATGATGCAAGGATTGATTGCCTATGATAAGGAAGAATCAGCAAAAGGTAAGATAACACCGACTAATACCAAGTTGGTAGAAGCCTTCATAGACACGCAGAAAAAAGCATTGCAGGCGTTTACCAACCTTTTAGAAAAGCATAAACCTGCTCTGCAGGCAATTCAGGAAGAAGCTCGTAAAAAAGCAGAAGCCGAACGTAAGGAAAAAGAAAAGGCTCGTAAAATAAAGGAAGATGTGAAAAAAGCGATTCAGGAAGAAGGTAGCCTGTTTTCCTGTATTGAACCTGCGACTATTGAAGTGGAAGAATCAGAAGAAGAACCTTTGCTGGGTGAATATGATATTGAGGAGAATGATTGTGATGATGATGACGAAACGTGAAATACGCAGACGTATAAAGTTATACAAAGAACTTATTAAATTTTGCCAGCGTTCCAAAATAAACGAGTGTAAAAAAGCTATCAATATTTGGTATTGGAAGCAGAAAATCGAAAATCTGTCGGCATTACTTTCGGATAAAAATAACAACAAAAAATTAGCTTAAATGAGGATAATATTATGAAAAAAATTGCAGAACTTCATATTGGTGGCAATATGCCTAAATATAATATATCTGGCTCGCCAACTTTATTTTTAAACTATACAGAATCACCTACGCTTAAAAATAAACAAAACTATCCAGAAGTAGGGGTATATCAAGGTTTTTGCTATTATTGCGGTGGACGTTTTGTAATGACCAGAGCCTGGTCTTTTTTCAGTGAAGAAACTGTAGTTTGCCCTTGTTGTGGTAAAAAAAATAAACATAATGAGATTATGTATTCACGTGATAATCAAGGGATTTTACCATATATGATACGGATAAACATTATCGAATTTAAGGGTAAAATTGAATTAAGATTAAATTATAGTGGGGTAATGCTTGGAGAGAATATTTTTGAAAATTTTAAGCCATTAGGAAAAGTTGCAGAAAAATACATTTTCAATATTGCAGATAGTACCGTTGTTTGGCAAAGAATAGTTGGTAAAGAAAAGTTGGAATATGAAATAGGTTATTTCAATGAAGATTTTGAAAGGCTTCAAAATAAAACAGCATTATGTTTTCTGCAGTATGACCATAAAATTAAAAATGGTGATAGTTTTACTGGATTGTTAAAAAAGTTAAGGGAAACAGTCAATAGGCAAGCTGTACAGGCAGGATTACAGAAAAAAAGTCTATTTATAAATGGCAAGCGTAAAACCCGATTATTAACCAGTGTACTTAATATAGCTCACCGTGTACGGTTTTGGGACGGCGAAAACATACCAGCACTTGGCAATGATATAAAAGAGTTTCTATTAGAGAAAAAAATCACAAAGAAAGTATTGGATATGTCTATTGTAGAATTTTGGCAAAGTCAGGGCTATAGTTACCAAGAAGCACTGTGTAAGATATATAATCTTCCCAATATTAAAAGTGTCAGAAAGGAATTACAAATCGTCAATCTTCATAACCTATCTTTAGCATTTCGATTTCAAGAAAAAAATATTGATACAGCCTTACAAATCTACAATTATTTTAAATACATTGATATGAGAGAACAGTTAAAACCTTATTATGAAAGAAATACAGAGAAGGATAAAGAAGAAGCAGTAAAAATTTATAATACATTTAAAAAGTTGTATCCAAAAATCACCTTCAATCAAATTGCACAAAAGTACAAGTATTATGAAGATTGCCTGCATTTGTTAAAACAAATGGATAAGGTAACTAGACAACTTTTTGAAAGTAATAAAATTGCAGTTAGTAAATTACACGACTGGCTGTCTGTAAAAATAGCAGGGCAGGAAGATAGAGAAATGTACTTTGATGTGCCGGAACATATTTTAAAAAGGCTGGATATGCAATTAAATCACTATAATCTTCAACCTATAATAAAAAGTAGTCAGCTTGTACAAGCAGCACAAAGCTTGAAAAATTGTGCTGCTGGCTATAAACATCGTATTAATAGTAAATTGCAGTTAGTTGTCATTACTGACGACAGCGGTAAAATACGGGCATTATTGGAAATACGAGATAACTGTATTTATCAAGCAAAAGTATTTGATAACAAATGTGTAAAAACTAAAAAGGAAATAAATGATTTAATTATTGAATTTAGTGAAAAAGCTAAGTTGAAAATCAAGACAAATGACATTGATATTTCAAAAACAATAGCTAATGTAGCTTAAAGGAGTAGATATAATGAATAACCGTTGGAACAAAAAAGAACCTAAAATTATCTATAAACCAAGAGAACTAAATACTTTTGAAAGAATGAGGATTTATACTGAAATAGACAAACAATATATTTTAGAAGATATAAAATCTTACGCAGAATCTGAAGAACTGATTTCAGATAGAGGAATGCGATTAGTTAATTGGAACGCAATATATAATATATATGTTAATGAGGCAACGATGGAATATTCTCAATTTGAAAATATGAAAAATGCAATAAATTTATATTTAGAATGTCATAAAGAGGAAAACCTTGATAAAGATTTTTATGTAGTCGAAATTGAAGAAGCATACACTACACACGTAGAAATTTTAGCCAAAAATGAATATGAGGCAGAGGAACTTATAGAGGAAAAATATAATCAAGGACTATACTTTGAGGATTTAAGAAAGGTATGGGTAACTAATTTCTTTGCTACAAAAGAGAGAGAGGCAGATATGATAGTAGAAGCACGCAAAAACTACAACTATAATGCTATTGCCTAAAATAATTCAAAATATAATTACATTAAAAAGCTCACCTAACGGTGGGCTTTTTTGCGCCTTTAGCGGTTGGCAAATAACCGCTGATCAAGATTTTAGAACGGTTATTTGCTCCATTCCAGGTAACGGAAGCGACAGCAGACAGACTACGCCTGCAGCTTAGTCTGTCTGCTAACCGTGTCGCTCCTGCAGCTCGGCGTCAATAGGAACGACGCCGGACTGCAATTTACCGTGAGGAGCAGGAACGCAGGCTCAATTATCGCCTGCCAGGAACTGGAACAAGGAAAATTTATAGTATTTTTTCGCTTTTCACGCTCGCATTATAGCCGAAGCTTCAGGTCACTACAAGGGTCAAGACAAGCGCAAGCGCCCTTTTCGTTCCTTTGCTTTTCGGCTATTTAATGCGTGCGAAAAGCATCAAAAATAGGCGCGAAGCCCTGCTTTGCTAAAGATTGGAGTGTTTTTTAATGAAGGTTTTAGGAAATTTAGACGGATTGAGTCAACAAGAGGACGGTACTTATGCTGTTACTTATGAAAATTTAACACTTACGTATCGCTTTACTAATCCTTACAAACTGGAACTTTTAGCTGGTGATATTGTTGCTCATGGTTCGTGGTATGACCTTTGTGAAGATGACTTAAAATATTTTGGTAGCCTTGTAAATGAAGAACAACTTACGAAAATGATTTTAAGGGATATTATAATTCAAAGATATAAGAAATTTTTTAAAAATCAACCACCTGAAGCTGGAGATAATATCATTATATTAAAACCTAATGGTTATATTGAAGTAAAAAACAATCCAGATATAGGGGCTGTAAGATTAAAAACGATGTGTAATTTTACTGACTGTTACTTTCCTGTAAGCCAAAGTGTTACAATTAAAAATTTTCCTGTAGAAGATGTGGAATTAGTTTATGATGAGAAATTTTTAGAATATAATATGCCAGATATAAATAAAGACGCATCTTCTTTATATGGATATGAAGTACATGGAAAATGTATATGCGGAATAGCCCTGCTTGAAAAATTTGAGGTTGATCTTCGTGGAAGTATTATAAGTTACGGCTTAACTAATGAAGAAACATTCAAAATACTGCATTATCTGTCTGGACAAATGAATATAGTAAATACAAATTATGAATTAAATTAATCGACCATAATACAAACGACTGCATTATACAGAAAACGAACTAACCATAAGTCTGTGTCTGATTTTAGTCAGATGCAGGATTATGGTTAGTTAGCATTTTATAAGGAGTGCAAATAACCGCTGATCAAGATTTGGAACGGTTATTTGCTCCATTCCTGGCAGTAGTAGCGACAGCAGCCAGATCACGCTTTCAGCGTTTTCAGCCTGCTAACCGTGTCGCTCCTGCAGCACATCATCAATAGGGTCGATGATGTGCTGTAATTTACCACGAGGAGCAGGAACGCAGCCTCAATTATCGGCTGCCAGGAACGGGAACAAGGAAGATTTAAAGATTTTTGCAGCTTTTTCCGCTCCTATTATAGCGGTCCGCTTCCTTGCTGCAAGGTCAAGACGAGCCGCTATGCGTCCCTTGCAGCTTCGTCGCTACCCGCTATTTAATATTCGCGAAAAAGTCGCAAAAAACAATCGCTGGGGCGGGGTAGACGTGCAAAGAAGGAAAAATTGTTCAGGCAAAAATATTTGATAATGAAAAGGCTAGTTTAATCCCTAATCTTAATCAGGCACTTATTGAATTTAGTGAAAAAGCTAAGTTGAAAATCAAGACAAATGACATTGATATTTCAGAAACAATGGCTAATGTAGCTTAAAGGAGTGGATATAATGAATAACCGTTGGAATAAAAAAGAAACTAAGATTATCTATAAACCAAGAGAGTTGAATGATTATGAAAAAAGAATAGTCTATAATGAAATAAACAAACAAAATATTATAGAAGATATAAAACGGTATGCAAAAGACCACGAGCTGATTTCAGCAAGAGCAATGGACTTAATTGATTGGGACGAAATGTATAAAATACATATAGATACGGCTCAGATGGAGTATGCGGAATTTGATAATATAGAATATACTATAAAGTTATATTTTGACCATTGTAAAAATGAAAATTTTGATAAAGATCTTTACGAAGTAGAAATTGAAAAAATTTACAGTACTACTGTAAAAATAATGGCTAGAAGCAAAGAGGAAGCAGAATCATTGATACAGGAACAATATAATAAAGGAACTTTTTTTGACGAATTAAGTGAATGTGCTACAGTTAACTTTTTTGTAAATCGACTTACTCAAAATTAAAGAAAATTTAGATATAAGCTCACCTAACGGTGGGCTTTTTTTGCGCCTTTAGCGGTTGGCAAATAACCGCTGATC
>UMCP01018417.1_pt1 | contig 46995 bp, 42 predicted proteins | sample 1964261 | NCBI WGS metagenome assembly UMCP01 (sample SAMEA4835971, study PRJEB28245) | human gut metagenome | biome: gut microbiome; material: fecal sample | place: Denmark | collected 2008
CGGTCTTCCTTGCTTTGTTGAGGCTGCTGTCGGCTGTTGGGGCAGTCTCGACGGCGTCGGCCCGTTCTTCGGCAATGTAGGCAAACAAAGCCTTGTATGGCATCCATTCCTCCGGAATGTTGTTGTCCCTGTTGGTAAAATATCCGCGCAGAGCCCTTTCCTCAGCCGATGAGGTCTCACCGTCGAGATATTTGTCGAGCAGCTGCTTAATATATTCTTCCTTTTTCATCACACTATAAATATCGTTCAAAGCGTCAGTAAATCTTTTCTCTTGGCCCTTATGGCCGTAAGTTTTATAAAGTCCTCACGTATCTTGCGGCGTGCCCTCGACAGGTTTTGCCGTAGGCTTTCGGCCGTGCATCCCGTGATTTTCATTATCTCAGAGCTTTCGTAGCCCTCAATCTCCTTCATCTTGAATATCTGTCTTTGCAGTTCGGGCAGATGTTCAACGATAAGTCTTATCAGGTCGGCCTCGTCTTTGGCTTCGGCCTTGTGCCAGTCGTCGGCTGTCAGGCCTGTTGCTGAGGCCTTTCCGTCTTCCAGCCGGTCGTGGCGCCACTGGTCGCTGTATTTGTTGCGCAGCATGGTCATGGCCAGTGCCCTTTTGTTTTCATACCGGTCGAGCGTAGCCCGCATGCTCCAGAGCTTGAGCATCACCTCCTGCACCAGGTCCTCAGCGCTGTAGTCGTCTCCCGTAAGCTTGCGTGCCAGCCCTTTCAGCTCGTCGCGCATGGGTATTATTATGCGGTTAAATTCTTCCGGTTTCATCATTGTTTCATAAAGGTAACGTATGACGCGGAAAAACGTGACATCAAAAAAGAACTTTTTTTAAAATTTGTTTTGAAAAGCTGGATTGAAGCCGGGCTGCCGATGACGGCAGAAGCTTGCGGATTACATTGCCTTAACTTCAATCGGTTGATTTGGGCTTGATGTTATCATAGCTCCGTCGTGCCTATGTTGAAAGCCTGTTGTGATAGGTCTTTCCCATGCTCGTCTGCCGGTGCCGGCTTGTGTTTATAAAAATAATAACGGCCGGAGAAAATTTCCCCCGGCCGTAATATGGTCTGCCGTGATGCGGCGTCTTTACTTCTTCACAAACTTATATCCTCTGACGTTGCCGTCGGCAGATTTTACAGTGGCAATGTATATTCCTGCCGGAAGCGATGACAGGCTGACAACGTTGCCTTCGGCAGTCAGTGTGGTGCGGCCTGCCGTGTCGCTGATAGCTATGCTCTTTGTGCCTTCGGCGGCCCGCAGTTCGTTGCCCGATATCATGATGCCTTCGCCCTCGCCGGTAACGGCTGTTACGCCTGTTCCTGTAGAGCCGGTGTATATGCCTATGTTGTCGAGCAGCAGGCAGTCGCCGCCTTTGGTTCTGAGGCGTATTGCTATATAGATGTCCTTGCCGTCATAGTCGGCCAGACTTATTCCGCGTGTCTTTGGTTCTGCTGTCTCGCCCTCAACGTTGAGCACTTCTGTGTATGCTGCGCTGTTGTCTTCGGTGGCAGACACCATTATCTGATAGTCTTCAAGGAACTGCTGATTGAAAGAGTTTGCGTCCCACACGAGATAGCTGTCTTTGCCTTTGATGCTTACCTTCGGCATTATGAGCCAGCGGTCGGCCTGGTCGGTGCCCTCGAGCCATGATGTTCCTGCCAGCATATATTCGCCGAACACGTTGTGCTCTACGATGTTGAACAGACCCCATCCGTCTGCGTTAAACTCGTCGCCGGCTGACGGGTCTACGGTGCCGTTGTCCTCGACGCGGAATGTGAAGTCAGATGGAAGTTTGCCGTCCTCAAAGTCCCAGAATTTCACTGGCTTGCTTACCGCGGTGAAGTCTTTTGTCAGCACGTTGTTGTCGGCGTTCTCATCGTTGTCGTTCGCAACTTCCACCTTCAGCTTGTGGCTGCCGTCGCTCATGTCTGCCAGCAGGCCGCTGAACGTAACGGTTGTGGCGCTCTGAGCCTTCATGGCGATGGTGCTGTCTTTAACGGCCACGTCGTCGATGCTAACTGTTACTTTGGCGTCGAGGTCAGCCACGCCGCTGTTGGCCAGGTTGAATATCACGTCCTTGAGGTTGCTCTCGCGCACAAAGTCGTAAGGACTCTGCAGGTCGGAAACGGCAAGGTCGTTGAGGTTGCTTTCAACCTTCTCGAACGAAACGTCGTCAACGAGAATGAGGTTCTGGTTCTTGTCGCTGAACGCATAGAAGCCTAAATAGATGGTCTGCGCCTTGTCGAAATGAACAACGTTGACAGACTCCTCGTATTTGTTGTTCAGAATGGGGTTGAACTCCACAATCTTGTTGGTCATGGCCTCAGGCTTGGCCTCGTTGCCCCAGTATACGGCCATCTTCTCGGGATAAGAGTCGAGGTTTGAATACCAGAACTTCAGCACGTAATAGCCCGGTTCAACGTTTATCGGGTCGAGCATGGCCCAGTCGTCGCCGCTGTTGTTTGAGTCATAGCCGTAAGCCAGACATCCGTTGCCGGTGTGCGCCATGTTGAAGAAGCCTGATTCGATGCTTACGTCCCATGTGCCCTCGTCGTTGTTGAGGTTGTAGAAGGTGAAGTCCTGTGTGTTCTCCGAAGCCTCGAAGCCCATTGTGTAAGGAGCATTCAGCGGTGCCTTGTGCCTTACCGAGGTGTAGCATGTGTCGTTCGTGTGGTCGAAGTCGTCGGGATGAGTGGCCCATGCCTTTATTTCGTATGTAGTCAGCGGGGCAGAGAGGTCGGCTTTGGTCTTGAACGTATATTCAAGTGTCTCGCCGGCTGCGAGCGGCTCGCTTACAGTCTCGTTGGCAATCTCCTTGCCGTCAACGGCAAACGCTACGTCAAATCCGCTCAGGTTAGTGCGTCCGCTGTTCTTTATCGCCACCTTTACAGTCTCCTGTCCGAGGCCGTAGCCCGTGACAGGGCTCAGTATCTCTGCAGCTTTTATGTCTGTCGGGTTGGCAATCGGCTCAACCGTAACCGAACAGAGATAAAGATAGTCCTTGTAAGCCGTAGATGTGGCGCGGAACGCTATGTGGAACGGTTCGCCGGCCTTGGCGTCAACGAGAAAATAGCCCGACTGCTCGTCTTTCTTTATATTGTCGTATGTAGCCTCCTTGCTGGTCATGTCTTCCACGGTGCCGCCCTTGCCCGAGTACACCTCCATGCTTTCGCCATACATGCTTCCGCTGAATGTGTATTTCACTATCAGCGTGCCGGTCTCGCTTGGCGTTATGGCAGGCGAAATCAGCCAGTCGTCGCCGTTGTTGAAGTAGTCGTACTTATAAGCCACTTTCGACGGGGTGCCTTCTTCGTTGAAGAGCCATGTGGCGCCGTCGCTGTTGGCATCAACCACGGTCCATGCGTTGAACTCGTCAACCGTCTCAAATGCTGTTGTATAGATTGCGTCTGCATGTGCAGAAACAACCGACAGCATAAGGAAAAGTAAAAACGTAGATATCTTCCTCATAATAATAATGTTGGGGCTCACTTGAAAATAACGCCTGAACGCCCGCAAGGCTGATCCCCCTTTAACCTTACGAAAGTTGGCCTGATGAAATGTTTAGATTATAAATATAGTAAAAGAATCGTTATGTATGGTTGCAAAATGAAATACTTTAATTAAAATTAACTCAAAAATGAAAGCAAACAGAAGTTTGGTAGATAATATGTGATATATGGGACAAACAACGTGAGACATAAGACGGCGACAAAATGAAGCAGAAAGACGGCCGAAAGCATGAATAGAAATAGATAAAACCGTCATTGTCTTAATGAAATATTGGGGCTTGGTAACGTCGAAAAATACATCTCCTGTCATGTTCTGCGTTTGGTGTTTTTGATAAATAAATCAAACGGAGTTTGTAAACATTTATGACATTTTCCGTCCGTTTGACGCTCTCAGAATGGCGATGCCCGTCCTCAATCCACTTTTTGCCTTGAAAATCGCCATATTTTGCCCATTTCTGTTAAGTCGTTGTCTTACAGATGTTTACATAAAAATGCAATCCAAATAGCAATAGTTAAAAAACATTACTCTGCCGTTTATCACTCAAAAGTGGCCCATTTACGATGGGTAACACATCGTTTTTCGCATCAAAAGCAACCGTTTTTGCATCAAAAAACGCCTATTTCAGCTCGGTTTTATGAGGTAAAAGTGAATAGAAGTTAATATATTTATTGTGTAAAGGTTGCTGTTTTAACTTTCGTTGTATTTTAACTTTCTAGATTGAGAAAATATTTTGTCATGATTGTTTACGGAATATAGTGATGGGATTAGATTTTCTGTTTTATAAAACTATATACGTCTATAGTCTAATTGTCTTTTTATTTATGTATAATATATATTTAATTAATGTTTATAAAAATAACTAGCACAAATAAATTCAATATTAAATTGTATATTTGCAATTATTTAAATTTAGTTATTGAATATGGTAGTACAGAATGATTTCATGCAATTACGGCAGATTGTTAATGATGTTGTAACTCAATATACAGATTTACGTAAACGAATCGATTGGAAGGACAATGGTAAATCTGCAACTATTTTGAGTTTAGCTAAGCCTTTTTTAACAGGCTATTTTACTATTGCAGTTGCCGGGAAAATGAGTTCCGGTAAGTCTACGTTTATTAATAGTTTAATTGGTGAGAATTTACTTCCAACTGGTCATTTTCAGACCACAAGTGGTATTACATGGATTGTTTCGTCTGATAAACGTTATATGGAGGTAACGTATGCGGATGGGAAAAAAAGAACATTCACAGAAAATCTTGCTGAAGAATTACGTAATCTTGTAGCTGTTCCTGAAAAGTTTGATTCACTTCCTATTTATCATATTAACATATTGATTAAAGGAGGTGATGACCTCAGTACTATTCTTAAAAAGAAAGCAGGTATCGAAGAAATGACTCAGACTTCAGCTTCTGATGACTTATGGAAAGATTATGTTTCTTCTATGCCAAAATCGCGTATTGCTGAAAATATTGTTGTTTATTTGCCGTTACCAAAAGAATATGAAGGTTGGCGTATAGTTGACACTCCAGGAGTAGGAGCAATAGGTGGAATACAAGATGTTACGAAAAAACTTCTGGTATCTAAAGAAAATGATAGTGCTTATGCCGTTGATGCGTTAATTCTTCTTCATAAATGTAAAGAAAATATTGAAGATGAAACAGCAAATTCTTTTGCAGAGGATATCCGTAAATCAATGGGGAATTTAGCCGATGGCAGATTGTTTTTTGTCTTGACATATGCCAGTGATCCTGATTTTATTCAGTATAAAGATTCTACTTTAGATAAAGCTGAAAAATTATTTGGTTCAAAGCTAAATATACCAGGAACAAGAATAAATTATGTAGATAGTCTTATACATCGTTTTATTATTTCTGCAAAAAAATCTAAGAAAGATTTTTCTAATCCGACGGCACTTCAAAAACCATTAGACGGTTGGAACGAAGACGATTGGGGAATACTGAAGAAATTATTGTCACCAATATATATGAATTTTAGTATGAATTCGGGAAGAGAATGTACTAATTCTGCTCTTTTCGCAGAACTTGAAAGTATCTCGCATTTTGAGTCATTGCGGACAATGCTTTATGAATTCTTGAATGATGAAAAAGAGAAATCGTTTTCAGCCTTACTTAGTACCATTCAGTCTGATTTAAAATCTTATGAAAAATCTTTGAAAAAAGACATTCTGTCCGTCAGTGATGGTAAGGATGCCATTAACAAGCAAATTGCAGAAGTTGAAAAAGAAAAAATAAAACTCGATATTGCTCTTGGAAAAGTCAGAGATATTGCAACTCGTGGTGTCATAGATGAAAAATTCTCATTTGTTGATACGGAACTTCAACAATTATCGCAACTTAAATCAATCTCTGAAGTACGTACTGCTTATTTAGGTATTATAGAGAAAGGAATTGCAACAGAGAAAAAGTTCTTTTCGAAATTAATTTCTAAATTCTCGTCATTTTTAGGTGATTACAGAAATACATCATTAACATTTGATTCTTTGGATTTTGCTAAAATAGAACGAGAGGCAGAGTCGAAATCGAAATCATATGTTACTGATTATAGCCGTCCATCAACTAAAACTGAGCCCGGTGGATTTAGTGAGGATGATAAAGTTATTACAACTTATCCCTTTAAAAAAGAACAAATTGATTTTGATATTAAACGTCGAGAGTTTACTGCTTTAGTTATTAAAAAAGGTCGTCAGCAGTGTGCCGACTTTAAAAATGGTCTTAATGAGAAAATCTATATGTTCTTTTTAATAGCATCGAGCAATATAAAGGAAAAGACTGATACTGCTATTAAACGTCTTGAAGAATATAAGTGTAGGTTAGCTGATAAGGATTCCGTATTGTTAGGGCTAAATTCTAAACTTTCTGATGTAGAAGATGTTCTCTCTCAACTGAAAAAATATGAAAAATAGTTATGATTGATAAAACAGAACTTAGTATTAAAATAAAGGAAGCCGCTGACACATTCTTGGAGAATATCCAACTTATGTCAGAAAATGAGTTGAAAGAAAACCTGAAATACTTTGCAGAAAAGTGCAAAACTATAGCAGAACGTATACTAGAAGTGTACATTACAAGTATAAAAGACCGTTATTCTGAAGGTGAATTTGCAATAGAAGATATTGGCTTACTAAGTAAATTTGTTGATTTCACTACAGGTTATCAACATCAAATGCTTGAGTGGATACGAAATAATTCACTTAAAGTTGAAGAATCAAGATTTGAAGTTCCGAATAAACCAGAACAAAATACTCATTTTAGCTATATTAAACCTCAATATATAGCGGCTTCAGGTACAGTAGTAGCTGTTGGTCTATTTGTCTTCACTAATATATGGATTGCACTTGCCGCGGAAATAATTACATGTTTAGCCTCTCTTATCCAAAATAGAAGAATAGCAAAGTCTCAGCAGCAAACTATTTTTGAACAACAACGCTATGAACAAGAACTTATTGCGAAAAAGAACCAACTTGTTTTCGGAATGATTACAGATCTTGATAAATGGCTCGATAATGGAGAAGAAGCTTCAAATCAAATGTTAAAGGAATATAATATTTTAAATTATGGTAAAAAAATATGATATTCGTAAAGCTACAGGACGCAAGTCTGTTCATTCATGTTCAAGTGATCGTACTGTCCATGATGAGGATAGAAATTTTTCTGTAGAACCTGAGTCTGTTAATTTGCAGAAACGTCCATCAGAAAATTTGGATAAAAGTATAGAAGATCAATTTAGACTTTTTGAATCTATTGTGTCTCACAACTATCTTACAAGATTATCGTATTGTCCAATAGTTGCGCCTAGTAATGAGCATTTATCTAATATGGGTTGGTATAAAATTACTAGAATCGTTTTAGATGGTAACACATTTTTTCCAGATCAATTGTCCATGCTATATACAGCTTTGCATGATGTAGCTCAGACTATTGCGTTGGTCGTTGATAAGAAAAGTTTTGATAATATAGAAATATATATAGGTGCGAGAGATTTTTCAGGAGACGATTTTGTCGCCTCCAAGTTATTGGAAAATTCAATTCATGGCTTTTTACCAGGAGTAAACGTCTATTACGACAGAGATAAAAGCCTTTTTCATGATAAGAACGTTAATCGTTATGTGGCATCTTATTCTGGAGTTGCTTCATTGTGTGATGATAAAAAAGAAACTTTTATTCAAGGACTTGAAAAATTTATTGATGCAACGCCTTCAATACCTTCATTTACTGCCGTTTTTATAGCTGATAATGTGAGTCAAGGTCAAGCTTTAGAAATGATGGATGCCTTTTCAGTAATTGAAGATGCCTTTTCTCCATTAGTGCAGTCTCAAGAAACCATTTCAGGAAGTCAAACAGAAGGCGTATCTTCGACAATTACAGATACTATTGGAAAAACATTAACAGAAACTCTCTCTAAAACAGTTACTCGTACAGAAGGAATTAGTATAGGATATTCTAAAAGTAAGAGTACAACATTATCTGATACAGTTAATAAATCCTTAAATTTCATACAGTCTAATTTGTCAACAATATTCGGAGGAAAAACAGGTACATCTTCTAATGAAAGCCGTACCAATCAGACTTCTGAAAACATTGGTATGCATCTTGATAGGGCTGAAGCCGATGGAAAATCAAATTCTAATGCAATACAAACACAAAAAGCAAAAGCCGACGGAATAAATTTTAGTAAAACTATTGGAACTTCTATTCAGATAACACGTACAAATAAGAAAGCACAGCGTTATGTAGATATTCTTGACCGACAAATAGAGAGACTGCAAAACGGTATGCCATTTGGTCTATGGTCTGTCGGTACATATTTTGTCTCGCAAGATCCGTCTACTTCAGAAAAATTGGCTAATATATACCAAGGCTGTGTAACTGGAGAAAAATCTGATATTGAAACATCTGCTGTAAATGTATGGGGAGAACGAAATTCATTAATGCTTTTATCATATCTTAAAGATATTCGTAATCCACGATTCATGGTAGGCTCTATAAATGTTTCCGCAGGCTCTTTAGTTACAAGTAAAGAGTTGGCAGTTCAAATGTCTCTGCCACAAAGGTCTATTTCTGGCGTTGAAGTACGTGAATCTGCTTCTTTTGGAAGAAATTTAATTGGTAAATATCTGTTTAATACTTCAGATACGATTAAAATTGGATATATTTCTCATCTTGGAAGTGTGTCAACAAAAGAGGTGTTACTTAGTATAAATGAACTTGGTAAACATTTATTTGTCACAGGTTCAACTGGAAGTGGCAAATCTAATACAGTTTATCTTCTAATTAAACAACTTCTAGACGCAGGTAAGCATGTAATGGTTGTTGAACCGACTAAAGGCGATTATAAAAAGGTTTTTGGTGGACGAGATGATGTAATAGTATATGGTACACGTATTGATGAAAAAAATATTCTTGCTATTAATCCATTTGCCTTTCCAAATAACATACGTGTTGTAGAGCATGTAGAAAGACTCATTGAGATCTTTGGCGTTTGTTGGCCTATGTATGCAGCAATGCCTGCTGTTCTTAAAGATTCTATTCTTTCTGCTTATGAAGCTTGTGGTTGGAATCTGAAGACATCTCGTTGTAAATATGGAAACCTTTTTCCAACTATATCTGATGTCATTATGCAATTAAAACATATAATTTCTACATCTGACTATTCTGCAGATACGAAGGGTGATTATATTGGTGCATTACAAACAAGATTGCAATCTCTTACAAATGGTATATATTCTTCTATTTTGCAATCATCCAATACAATACCTTACGAGAATTTATATGATAGCAATGTTATTATCGATTTACATAATATTGGTTCATCAGAAACTCGTTCACTTTTGATGGGACTTTTGGTCCTTGGATTATCAGAATGGAGAATGTCTATGTCTGATGATACTATGGATCGTCAAATACATCATGTTACAATACTAGAAGAGGCACATTGTATCCTTCCTCGTGTTTCAAAACAACAGAGTCAAGATGGATCTAATGTACTTGGTAAATCAGTTGAAATGATAGCATCTGCAATTGCGGAAATGCGAACTTATGGAGAATCATTTATTATCGTTGATCAGTCGCCATCTGCTGTCGACGAGTCTGCTATTCGAAATACAAATACGAAGATTGTTATGAATCTTCCTGATGGAGATGATAGACAAATTGTCGGTAAGGCAATGGGATTGACTAAAAATGCTCAGTTTGATGAAATTTCTCGTCTCGATACAGGTGATGCTGTTGTCTGGCAAAGAGGGTGGAGCGAAGCTGTATTATGTAGAATTGATGAAATGAATGAGAAGAAACCATTGAAAAAAACTGATAATGTTTCTAATGTTGATGACAATGAATTAAACATTCCTAGTTCGTTATTCTTGGCAAAATTTTTCAAAAATGATGAAACTGTTGATACGAGCAATCTGCGTGAAGAGATAATGTCTGCTAACTGTCCGTCGTGTATTAAAGGGTATTTATTGGATAACATTCATGTCCCAATAAATTTGAATTCTTCTACAACAAGGGATTATTTGGTGGAATATTTAGGTTTGAAATCTTATTTTAAAACAAATGTTATAAAATATTCTTGTGGTTCACCCGAATTTATTTGGAAATTGAGAGATTATATATCTAATAGTTTATGTATCATGGATACAGATATTCAAAACATACTTTTAAGTCAGTTGTTTATTTGGGCATCTACAACAAGTAATCAATGGCATAGTTTCTGTTCACAATGTATGCCGAGTAAATAAAAATATTATTATGCCTTTAATCTTTGATGATATAGCTTTGGGAACTACTGCTAAAGCGGCAGAGATAGCTAAAGCTTTTGGAGAAATTTCAGGGGAAGCCTTTTCTAAAGAATTTGATGTGCAGTCTTTCTGCAGCGATTATAGAGATGTGGCTTTTCCTTCAGAAAGTTCATATGTTGAAGTCTCAGAGGGAAAGATAAATCATTCTGATACGTTGTCTGATATTAAAAATGAATTTTCTCCAGATAAATTTAATGATGGGTCTATTGAAAATACAATTCCAGAGGAGAAGAGTCAAATTGAAATCGTTGAACGAACATCTACGTTTGAGGATCAAACAATAGACAACTTTGAACTTGAAACAAAAAGACCGGAAATTGAAGATAATATGATTCGCGGTCAAGAACACGATGGTGGTATTTTACGTTATAATATGGAACAAGCAATGGAAAAAAAATCTGATACAGATATTTCTAACGCTCATCATATTGTAGGTCGCGATACTCCTCAAGCTGCAAAAAAACTGAAAGAATTTGAAATTGATAGAAATGATCCTGCAAATGGTATATTCCTTCCAAATTCTTCCGAAAGTCCACTCAAAGGAGCTGTTCATGGTCAAGGAAGGCATTCTGTAGATTATTCTAATGAAGTGGAGCAACTTTTTGCAGGTGCGACAACAAGAGAAGAGGCACTTGAAGTGCTTCAAGCAATTAAAGAAGATTTATATTCAGGTGATTTATACGTTCACAAAGATATCCCCGCTAATAAATAGATAAATTAATATGAAGATAATACAACTAAAAAATTCCGTTAATGGGTTTGCCACTATTGACTTTTCTGCTATTAATATGGATGATGTACTCAAAAAAGGAAACATTTCACTAGTTGCAGGTAAAAGTTTCAATTGGAATAAGGAATCTGGTCAAGCCATTAGTGATTGCCCTTTCTATATTGGAGCTATGCCAATATTCGCTACTGAAAAATTAGGCGATGCACTAAAAAATACAGCAGTGAGAACTGCGACATTTGATGTCGATGGTAAATCCTATACCATTGTGGCTGCTCCTCATTTGATTGGCAAAATCATTAATATAAGTGAATCTGAATGTCGCACATTTAGAAATGGTAAGATTATGAATGTGAACAAATATGTTTTCAATTCAAATATACAAATCACTCCTATTTTTACACCAGAAGAATTTGTGATGTTCACATTCTGTACGCTTGAAATTGCCCAACAACTTCAAATGTGCCATTTTAATGAATTGAAATTTGTAGAATGTCCAATTCTTTAGTATAAATAAATCATTATTAGAATTATGTCAGAGATATAAAAGTAGAAATTAAAGAGTGTCAGAGAATTCCGATTATTTTTAAAAGGAATTCTCTGAAGCTTTATAGTTAGGGCGGTCTTTAATTAGACTTTGCTATATACTGTTTATAAAAGAATATACTATGTTAAATGAGATGGTTGAAAATGCAGTTCTACGAACTTGTGATTTCTTTGATATTCTAAGGTGCCTATTATTGAATCAAATGGTATTGTGTTTGGACTAATAAGGCAATATTAAAGAATTTGAAACCAAATGCATATAGTCTTCTTTTTAATCTTCAGGCATGGGGATGACAAGTATAGAGTCGCTGCACCGTATTCCATAAAATACGTCGCGAACACGGCCCTGCTGTGGAATCAGAATACTTTTCTCTATCAAATCTTTAATATCGCGCGCTGCCGTATCAGGTGATACTTTTACACGCTTTGCCCAGTTCTTGGCTGTCAGTTTTCCGGGGTAACCGTCTAAGTACATATTAAGAACTTCACGTTGTCTCTCAGACAGAATGGTTTCAGCATGGTTTTGCCAGAATATTGCCTTATTGAGAACTTTCGACAACGTTTCATCAGATTGCTCGACAGAACGGAGCAGGCAGTCAAGATACCAAACAATCCATTCCGTAATATCGCAATCTCCTTTTTGTGTTTTCTCCAATATGTCATAATATTGTTTTTTGTCTTTGTTGATTTGATGCGATATACTGAAAAAACGCATTTTAGAGTTTTCTGCCTGTAATAGTGCCATATCGGCGATGGCTCGCCCGATTCGTCCGTTTCCGTCATCGAAGGGATGGATGCAGACAAACCACAAATGTGCTATTGCCGATTTTACATAGCCGTTATGTACATCTGAATTGAACCATTCAAGAAACCGATTCATTTCTTCGTCTATTCTTTCAGGAGCAGGTGCTACATAATGTACCTTTTCACGGCCGAACATTCCTGATATTACTTTCATTTCTCCGCTTCGGTATTTTGCCACGTCTATTTTTGTAGGGCCGCTCCAGCCTGTCGGGAACAGGCAGTTATGCCAGCCGAAGAGTCTTTCGTTGGTGAGAGGGGCGTTGAAATTAACGGTCGCATCAAGTGCCATTTCAACTACTCCGTCTATATAGCGGGAAGATTCTGTAGGATTCTGTATTTGTACTCCAAGTTTGCGGGCTACCGAAGAACGCACCTGTTCGTTGTTCAATTCTACTCCTTCAATTTCTGATGATGCAATGATGTCATGGGAGATTGATTCCACCACGGCAGACATCTTGTCGTTAAAGCCTATTAGGCTAAGACGCCCCATCAGATAGCCCACAGCCTTGTGAACTTTGTTTAGTTCCTCGCCAACACGTTCTTTGTTCCACGAAAAGTGGGGCCATTCTTTATGTTCATATATATACATAGGCAGAATTGTTTTTTGCAAATATACAGTTTTGCGGACAATTAACCGCATATTTTGCGGCTTATTGTCCGCAAAGAACGATGATTTTAATGATTTAGTTATGTAAAATGTGATTTGTATCTGCTGTTTGTGCAATGTATCTTGTTGGTCTTTCATTGGATATTTACATTGCCTGGCATGGGTTTATGCATTTGTTATTGCCGCTTTTTGTGTGTTTGATGAAAACAAAAAATCCTGATTTCGTTTCGAAATCAGGATTCTGTTTGTTGAGAGTGGTACCACCAGGAATCGAACCGGGGACACAAGGATTTTCAGTCCTTTGCTCTACCAACTGAGCTATGGCACCATCGTTATTGCTTGATTGCGGGTGCAAAGATATGCCTTTTTTGTTAATCATACAAATTTTTGAGCATTTTTTTTGAAAAAAATGCACGAGTTTCAAAAAAATGCTTTACCTTTGCACTCGCTTTTAAGGCATCGGGATTTAGCGCAGTTGGTAGCGCACTACGTTCGGGACGTAGGGGTCGCTGGTTCGAGTCCAGTAATCCCGACCAGAAGAGGTCAACAGGTTGGAGACAGCATGTTGGCCTCTTTTGGTTTTTGAAACTTTATTAAAGTTGGATATTTGGACAGAAAGACACAATAATTATGTATATTTGTATGCCCGTTGTATCATTACGGGGGCATGGCTTGTGCTTTAAGCATGATGATTAAAATGCTGAAGCCGGTGGAGTGGGTGTCTTTATAATATAAAGTATGTCTTTGCCCGGACGGCAGTCGGTTTGCTGCGACAGGCATAACAGGGCTGACAGACTTATAAATAATATTGCAGGTTATGAAAATATCGGTTATTGGTGCCGGTGCCATGGGTGGAGCCATGGTGGAAGGCTTTGTCAAGTGCGGGATGTTGGCGGCAGCCGACATCACTGTTTCGGCTCCTCATGAAGCGACGCTAGAGCGCTTTAAAAGTCTCGGAGTTAATGTTACTACTGACAACAAAGCAGCGACAGCTGCAGGCGATGTGGTGTTTGTCGTGGTGAAGCCATGGCTGGCAGAGCAGGTTATAGGCGAAATACGGCCGGCAGTTGACTACAGCCGGCAGACCATTGTGTCGGTTATGGCCGGCGTAAGCGGCAGTCTGCTTAAGGAATGGCTTCGTGGAACAGACGGAAAGCTGCCCCGGCTGTTTATAGTGATACCCAACATAGCCATTGCCGTGAAAAGTTCGATGACGTTTATCGTTCCGGTTAATGCAGATGAAGAAGCCACGGCTGCAATGGCAGCCCTGTTTGACTCAACCGGATTGCAGATGGTTACGGAGGAACAGCTGCTCGGAGCTGCCACTACGCTTGCATCGTGTGGCATAGCCTACGCCATGAGGTATGTCAGGGCTTCGACAGAAGGCGGCGTTGAACTCGGATTTAAGGCGCGTGACGCGCAGCGGATAGTGATGCAGACGATGAAGGGAGCCGTAGGCTTGTTGCAGGCCAACGGCAGTCATCCTGAAGTTGAGATAGACAAAGTTACTACGCCCGGAGGCATGACGATACGCGGACTTAACGAAATGGAGCATGCCGGATTTACGAGTTCTGTGATACGCGGGCTGAAAGCCGGAATGTCGAAATAAGACAGAAACTTCAAAATGAATTTCTGATAACAGTGAAACCTGTATATTAGATAAATTATAATGCAAGTTTTATCCGTAATTTACGGATTGTAGAATATTTCGCTATTTAAGTTTCTTATTTTTCAAATTTAATTGTTACTTTTGGCAAGTTATATTTGGAGCCTGTGCAAAGGTGAAGATAAGAAATGCTCATGGCGGCAGCTATGCCAAAGCCTCTGTCGGGATTAGCCGAAAGGCACTTGGCTCTTAGCCTTGTGAGTATGCAGCCGGTTTGCTCTTTGTGGACGATGAGGCTGTGAACGTTGAATATTTTAAGGCAACAGAATCTGATTTGTTGAGCTGGTGTAAGACGATACGGCATCTGCCATGCGTGATGCGCAGGTCTCCTGTCTCACTTTGCAGAATACAGGATTGCAAATCTGTTACACTGTCTGACGGAAAGTCAGACGTTTTTGTGAACTTTCAGGTATTAGGGAAATTTTTAATAAAAAGATATGAATACATTTATAAACGTAGAAGATATCGGCAATCTGCAGCAGGTACTTGCCGAAGCACAAGAAATAAAGAACGACCGCTTTAAATATCAGCATCTTGGCAAGAACAAGACGCTGATGATGATTTTCTTCAACAACAGTCTGCGCACACGACTCAGCACGCAGAAGGCAGCCATGAATCTTGGCATGAACGTGATAGTGCTCGACGTAAATGCCGGTGCATGGAAGCTGGAGACAGAGCGCGGAGTAATCATGGACGGCGACAAGAGCGAGCACCTGCTCGAAGCCATTCCGGTGATGGGCTGCTATTGCGACCTTATCGGTGTGCGCTCGTTTGCAGGCCTGACCGACCGCGAGTATGATTATGCCGAAACCGTGCTCCATCAGTTTATCAAGTACAGCGGCCGTCCTGTGTTTGCCATGGAAACGGCAACGGTGCATCCTCTTCAGGCTTTTGCCGACCTAATAACCATTGAGGAGCACAAGACAAAAGCCCGTCCGAAGGTTGTTCTGTCATGGGCACCTCATTGCCGTGCATTGCCGCAGGCCGTTCCAAACTCGTTTGCGCAGTGGATGAACGCTGCCGACGTAGACTTTGTTGTCACTCATCCCGAGGGTTATGAGCTCGATCCGAAGTTTGTTGGCAATGCCCGTGTTGAGTACGACCAAATGAAAGCCCTTGAAGGAGCCGACTTCGTTTACGCCAAAAACTGGAGCTGTCCCGGCGTGACCAGTCCGTCTGACTACGGCAAGATATTGAGCAAGGACATGTCGTGGACAATAGACGCGGCACACATGGCTGTTACAGATAACGGCAAGTTTATGCACTGTCTGCCCGTACGCCGCGGTCTTATCGTAACAGATGATGTGATAGAAAGTCCTAATTCGCTCGTCATTCCAGAAGCTGCCAATCGTGAGATCTCAGCTTCTGTGGTAATCAAGCGAATGCTCGAGTCATTATAGAATTCTACATTTTAAATCATATTTGCTGACGGAGAATGCAGGCCGATGATGACAAGTCGGGTCTGCATTCTTTATGGCTACAACCGAAAATAATTCAGGCATTTATATATTTAATACTCATTTTACTGAGTAAAAGGATATATTAAAAATAAAAATGGATAACATTGTCATACAGATGATCATACTCCTGCTGCTTGTAGTGGCGGGATTTGTTTCAAACAGATGCGGACTTATGGGCGGCGATTTCGACCGTAAGTTGTCAGGTTTTATTATCAACGTGTCGTGTCCCTGTCTTATCATATCGTCAGTGATGGGCGACGTTTTTCCCGACCGGGGCATGATATTGCCATTGCTCGGCGTAGGCATGATTACTTATGTACTGCTGTTTTTGATAGCCTATTTCCTTCCACGCTATTTTGTCCGCAAAGCCGACTATCGCGGAATGTATAGTTTTATGCTTATGTTTGCAAACGTTGGTTTTATCGGCTATCCCGTTGTGGCATCAATCTTTGGCAGCCAGGCCGTATTCTATGCCAGTCTGCTCAACATACCCAACACACTTTTCATCTTTATTGTCGGTCTGTCGTTTGTCCTTGGAAGCACAGACGGACACAAGTTTAATATCCACACGTTGTATTGTCCGCCAATGGTGGCGTCTTATGTTTCGATAGTTATAGTGGCCCTTGGACTTGATTCTATACCGAGGGTGGTGTCTGAGCCGTTTCATCTTTTGGGAGGCATCACAGTTCCGGGAGCGTTGCTTGTTATCGGTTCTTCGATGGCCCAGATGGATACCCGCCATATACTCGGCACAAGGTCGGTCTATGTCATGTCGGCCTTCCGTCTCTTGATAATCCCCGTAGCCATATATTTCCTGTTGCGCCTTTGTGGAGTAGACGAGACAATCAACCGCATCAACACCGTGCTTATTGGCATGCCGGTGGCCTCTTATGGCACGATGTTTTGCCTGAGATACGGGCGCGATGAGAGCGAGATGGTTGAGGGCACGCTGATCACTACCATTCTTTCCGTTGTCACCATACCTTTGCTTACGCTGATATTTTGATGCGCAGATGTTGACCGGTGTGAATGAAATATTATGTCTTTGATATCAATTTTGTGATAAAAAAGCTGTTTTTGCGTATGCTTTAAATTTTAAAGCATTATTTTTGCGCCTAAAAAAGAATATCTGCTTATGGAAAAATATGCTGTTCTGTCGGCCGTTGCCAGGGGAAATTTCTGGGAGCGGCTGTGCCATCTCTACATGAAGACGGGCGATTATGTTGATATGGAGAATCTTGAAAACCGCCATATCGTTTATGTTAAGGTGTTTCTTAGCGACATCCGCAACCAATATGCCGCTCTGCTCGAGTCGCAGCTGTGGCACGACTATCTTTCGCATGTGCCGTGTTCCGTGGTAGGGCAGGCTCCGCTTGACGGGTCGAAGGTTTCGCTTCTTGTATGCACGTCAGATGCTTCGTCGGCTTCTTCGTTTTGCAGCTTAAGGCTCTGCGGGGCTGATATGGCCGGTAAGGATGTCTATGGGCAGGCTGTGGTTCTGTTCGAAAAGTTTGTCGGCTCGGCTCATATTGCCGATGACGCTTCAGGAGTTGGCTGCCTGCGCGTGTGGCTTTATGTGGCTGATACTGACGGCTGTCTTGATGCCGTTGAGAAAGCACGCGACGACGTGTTCGGGCGTTATGGCATTGATGCCGGCAAATTGCGTATGGCGGTTACGGTTGTTGGCGGCGTAACACATGCCGACGGAGCCGTGGTGGCTCTCGACTATCTGTCGTTTGGTGGCGATGCCAAGGCTGTCGTTCCTCCTTGCTCTGACGAAGGCTCGGCAAAAGATGTGTCTGCCGCAGGCTATGGCTGTATAGACCTTGGCGTAGATTTAGGCAGCGGATTGCGTGTTGACATCCCGCCGTTCGTACTTCCTTCTGCGACTGATGCCGACATGAGTCAGCTCGATGTGCGCCAGTATACCGGACAGATTCTTGGCGACATGGGCGTAAGGCTTAAGCGCTACGGTCTGACGATGAACCACGTAAGTTGCTTTGTGGCTTATCTTCGTGATTTTTCTGACTATACCGATGTCGACCGTCTGCTCTCCATGGCTTTCCCTTATGTGCCTCACGTCATTGTATGTGCCGACGGAGCCGGCGGCTGCTTGCCGGTGATGATAGAGAGTGTTGCCGAGAGGCCTGCTGAGGCCTGACACGGGGCCTATCTGTCATGTACAGCGACATTTACGTCTGTCACAATGTCTGTATATACGGAATATTTGTGAATAATCAATGATTTTTATTAAAACAAAGGCATTTGTCGCTTTTTTTGCTTATGTTTGCATAACATATTATGCCTGCTTTGCCGGGCATTTAAGAGTTAGGAGATAAAAAAGAAATCATAAAAACAATAAAACCGAAAAGAAAAAATGAACGAAGAAAGATTGTATGATCTCATACGCGAGAAAGAAAACATCGCGTCGGTAGCCTTCCCGTCGCTTATGCGCAAGGTTTACGTGTGGATGACTCTGGCCCTTGTCATAACAGGCTTTGTGGCTTATGGCGTGGCCTCAAGTCCCGGCATAATAACAGCCCTGGTGTCTAACAAACTGCTGTTCTGGGGCTTGTTCATAGCCGAGCTGGCTTTGGTATGGACTGTTTCGGCGCGCATCAACCGCCTGTCGCTCACCACAGCCACACTGCTGTTTATCCTTTATTCTGCCCTTAACGGAGCCACGCTGTCGCTTATTCTGCTCGTATATACAATGCAGTCTATTGCCAGCGTATTCTTTATCACGGCCGGCACGTTTGCCGTTATGGCAGCCATAGGCTATTTCACCAAGGCCGACCTGTCTTCATTGGGCAAGATACTTATGATGGCTCTTATCGGTCTGATCATCGCCACTGTGGTCAACGCCTTCCTGCTTAAGAGCGGCGGCTTCAGTCTTATACTTAGCTACGTCGGCGTACTGATCTTTGTCGGTCTTACAGCCTACGACACTCAGAAGATAAAGCAGATGCTGATTATGGCAGACGATGTTAACGAGGAGACACAAAAGATAGCCCTTTTAGGCTCGCTTTCGCTCTATCTCGACTTTATCAACCTCTTCCTTTATCTGCTCAGAATATTCGGAAACAGCAGAGAATAAAAGATTCATCAGTTGCGCCTTTTGACGGTGCAAATTATAAGTGTTGAAGCAGGATGCAGTTGTGCATCCTGCTTTTTTGTTGAATATATATTCAGAAATATGTGAAAAATAGTTCTATTGGCGTATTTTTATACAAAAATGTTTGTATATATACGTGAATGGTTGTATATTTGCAAACATAAATGAATAAATATACAGGCAAATGAAATCAAAGAACGGTAGATTACAGACTTTGCGTATGCTTATCTCGAGCCAGGAGCTTTGTTGTCAGGACGAGGTGCTCAAGGCTCTTGAGAAAGAAGGCTACAAGGTTACGCAGGCCACGTTGAGCCGCGACATGAAACAGCTTAAGGTGGCAAAGGCTACAAGTTTGAGCGGCAAATACTTCTATGTGCTGCCCAACGAGACGATGTATAAGCGCGTGTCGAGCCCTAAGACGGCTGCCGAGATGCTGCTTACGTCTGGATTTATGTCTATCAACTTTTCTGGCAACATGGGCGTTATAAGGACACGTCCGGGCTATGCCAGCAGTCTGGCTTACAACATCGACAACAGTGGCATACCATTGATATTGGGCACTATTGCCGGCGATGACACTATTTTTATTGTCATAAAGGACGGTGTGAGGCACGGAGACATTGTGGCTGAGCTGCGCAACGTCATTCCTGACATAAAATAAAGGTGGCAATAGATAATAAATAACAGAAACTTTTTAATATAAACAATGTATCAATGCCGGTTTCGTCCGGTCTTTCCCGTGCCTCATTTGGTTCGGGCAGGGGCTTGACGTCCTTTACGGCAGAAACGTTACAATGATGAAAGAAATTGAAGTAATGGTGGCTGATGCGTCACATGAGAAATATGTTGACACCATTCTCGATACAATGGCGGCAGCCGCCAAAGTGCGCGGAACGGGTATTGCCAGCCGTAGCCATGAGTATCTGGCAACCAAGATGAGAGAAACCAAGGCCGTTATAGCCCTGTGTGACGGAAGGTTTGTCGGCTTCAGCTATATTGAGACATGGGGCAACAAACATTATGTAACCACTTCGGGACTTATCGTTCATCCCGACTACAGAGGCATGGGCGTGTCTAAGCGCATAAAGGACATGACCTTCACGCTGGCCCGTACACGCTGGCCTAAGGCAAAGATATTCAGCTTGACGAGCGGTTCGGCCGTGATGCGCATGAACACGCAGCTGGGCTATCTGCCCGTAACCTTTGCCGACCTTACCGACGACGAGGCATTCTGGCGCGGATGCGAGGGCTGCATCAACGTAGACGTGCTGAAGCGCACGGGCCGCCGCTACTGCATCTGCACCGGCATGCTTTATGACCCGGCCGAGCACGAGGGCGATAAAACTCCGATAGAGTTGCCCGCAAACGTTATTGAGAGAATTAAAAGAATTGGAAACTGATTAAAAAACATATTTGTTATGGCAGACAAGAAAAAAGTAGTTGTGGCATTCTCAGGTGGACTCGACACCTCTTACACAGTGATGAAACTATCGCACGACATGGGCTATGAAGTCTATGCTGCATGCGCCAACACTGGCGGATTCAGCGACGAGCAGCTCAAGCAGAACGAGGAAAACGCCTACAAACTGGGCGCAAAGGAGTATGTTACACTCGACGTTACACACGAATATTATGAGAAAAGTCTGAAATATATGATTTTCGGCAATGTGCTCCGCAACAACTGTTATCCCATTTCAGTGTCGTCAGAGCGCATCTTCCAGGCCATTGCCATTGCGCGCTACGCAAAGCAGATCGGTGCCGACGCCATTGCTCACGGTTCAACGGGAGCAGGCAACGACCAGATACGTTTCGACATGACGTTCCTCGTTATGGCTCCGGGCGTTGAGATTATCACGCTTACACGCGACAAGGCTCTGTCGCGTAAGGAGGAGGTCGACTATCTTAACGAACACGGATATTTTGCCGACTTCACCAAACTTAAATACTCTTACAATGTTGGCATCTGGGGCACGAGCATCTGCGGCGGCGAGATTCTCGACTCGGCACAGGGACTGCCCGAGGAGGCTTACCTGAAGCACGTTACACGCAACGACGAGAGCGAGCTGCGCATAGAGTTCAAGAAGGGAGAAATAGTTGCCGTCAATGGTGAGAAATACGACGATAAGGTTAAGGCCATACAGAAGATTGAGGAGATAGGTGCTGCTTACGGCATTGGCCGCGACTGCAACGTTGGCGACACTATCATCGGCATAAAGGGCCGTGTAGGCTTTGAGGCTGCCGCTCCGAAACTGATAATAGAGGCTCACCGCATGCTCGAGAAATATACGTTGAGCAAGTGGCAGCAGTATTGGAAAGACCAGGTTGCCAACTGGTACGGAATGTTCTTGCACGAGAGTCAGTATCTTGAGCCTGTAATGCCCGACATCGAGGCTATGCTAACAAGCAGTCAGCGCAACGTGAACGGTACGGCCATACTGAAGCTCCGTCCGTTAGGTTTCGAGTGTGTAGGTGTTGATTCGCCCGACGATCTGCTTAAGTCAAAACTTGGCGAGTATGGCGAGATGCAGCACGGCTGGACAGCTGAAGAGGCCAAGGGCTTCATAAAGGTGCTGAGCACTCCGCTGAGAGTTTATTACGGAATACACGAGGACGAGGAAAGATAACGGTATGATAGGCCGAAAATTATATTTGTCGGATAAAGACCGCAAGATTGCGGGCGTATGTGGCGGCTTGGCCGAATATTTCGGAATAGATTCTACCATTGTACGTATATTATGGGCTTTGGCCGTAATGGTGAGTTATGGCACAGGCTTCATTCTTTATCTCGTCTTTTGGCTTATCGTTCCACGAGAAAGAAATATACTTCCTTGAAAACTGCAATGATCAGGGTTGAGTGAATTTAGATAGAGTGAAAAGTGAACAATTCAAATGCTGAGTTGCTCTATAACGACAATAAAACTACAAAGCTATTGTTCTGTCGGATTTGTAATCCGACAGTATAAAGTATCAGGATCTGTGATCCGAAACTCATACCTATTAATAAAAAATAGGAAGTAGGCAAATTGAATTTAGCTTTACAGATTGTTGGCTCTTTATTTATTGCAAGAAGGCATTTGACTTTAACTCCTAGCCAACTTGTTGGCGATAACTCCTCTAACTCCTTTAACGACTTTAAAATGATAAAAATCGGAATACTTGGTGCCGCCGGATATACCGGCGGCGAACTTATAAGATTATTGATAAATCATCCGCAGGCAGAGATTGTGTTTGCCAACAGCGAGAGCAACGCAGGCAATCCTGTTACTGATGTTCACGAAGGACTTTACGGCGACACGGATATGTGCTTCACGTCGGATATGCCGTTTGATAAGGTGGATGTTGTGTTCTTCTGTTTCGGTCACGGCAAGAGCCGTCAGTTCCTTCAGGAACACGACATACCGGCCAACGTCAAGATAATAGACCTCGCGCAGGACTTCCGTCTGGCTGAGCCGGGCAACGACTATGTTTATGGTCTGCCCGAAATCAACCGCGACAAGATAGCCAAGGCCAATCATGTGGCTAACCCGGGATGCTTTGCCACCTGCATACAGCTCGGTCTGTTGCCTGCCGCCGCCATGAAACTTATCAACGACGACGTTGCCGTTAACGCCATTACGGGCAGCACGGGGGCAGGACAGAAGCCCGGCGCGACAACGCATTTCAGCTGGCGCAACAACAACCTGAGCATATACAAGCCGTTCAGTCATCAGCACGTGCCCGAGATTAGGCAGAGCCTGACGCAGGTGCAAGGCTCGCTCGATGCCGCCATCGACTTCATCCCTTATCGCGGCGACTTCGCCCGTGGCATCTTCGCCACTTGCGTAGTGAAGACCGACGCTCAGGCTGATGAGATAATAGAGGGCTACAAGTCGTTCTACAAGGACGCCCCCTTCACTCATTATGTCGACAAGGCCATCGACCTGAAGCAGGTCGTAAACACCAACAAATGCCTCGTTCACTGCGATAAATTCGGCAACAAGCTTCTCATCACTTCATGCATAGACAATCTCCTTAAAGGTGCCGTAGGTCAGGCCGTTCAGAACATGAACATCATGTTCGGCATTGACGAGACAGAAGGACTAAGATTAAAACCAACGGCTTTTTAAGTGAAGAGTGAAGAACGAAGAGTGAAAAATTCAATAGCTTAATTCACATAATGGCATGGGAAATAAAATAATAAGCGAATATAATCGTAGCGATTCACCTTTACATCGGAAAAGTTATGAATTCTCGATACGTATTGTCAATATGGTGAAGTATATAAAATGTTCTGCAAAGGAATATGCGCTTACCAACCAGGTGCTTCGCTCTGGTACTGCCATAGGAGCGTTGGTAAGGGAAGCCGAATTCGCTCAAAGTTCTTCAGACTTCATAAATAAACTGTCAGTAGCATTGAAAGAATGTAACGAAACTTTTTATTGGTTAAATCTTCTTAGAGATACTGATTTTATCAATGACAAGGAAGCCGAAAGTATGTTGCAAGACTGTAACGAACTGACTGCCATATTGGTGGCATCAGTAAAAACGGCAAAACAAAGAAATAATAAATGATATGGTGAAAAAACGAGGTGAATCAATCATAACAAAGCAATTGAATTCTTCACTCTTCGTTCTTCACTCTTAACTTAAATAAAATGACTTTATTCGACGTTTATCCATTATTCGACATTAACATAGTAAAAGGTCGTGGCTGTTCTGTTTGGGACGACAAGGGACAGGAGTATCTCGACCTTTACGGCGGTCATGCCGTTATAAGCATTGGCCACTGCCATCCGCATTATGTAGAGAAACTCACTGAGCAGCTCAATGCCCTCGGCTTTTACAGCAACTCGGTTGTCAACATGCTGCAGCGTCAGCTTGCCGAAAGGCTTGGCAAGGCGTGCGGCTACGACGACTATCAGCTGTTCCTGATCAACAGCGGAGCCGAGGCTAACGAGAACGCGCTGAAGCTGGCTTCGTTTAAGACGGGACGCACGCGCGTGCTGTCTGCCTCAAAGGCGTTCCACGGACGCACCTCGCTTGCCGTTGAAGCGACAGACAATCCTAAGATTATCGCGCCCATCAATGCCAACAATCACGTAACTTATCTGCCTCTTAACGACCTTGAGGCATGGGAGCGCGAACTGGCTAAGGGCGACGTCTGCGCCTGCATCATTGAGTGCATACAGGGTGTGGGCGGCATAAAGCTCGCCACAGAGGAGTTTGCCAAGGGACTTCAGGCTGCCTGCCGTAAGTATGGTGCCGTACTGATATGCGACGAGATACAGTGCGGCTACGGCCGTTCGGGCAAGTTCTTCGCGCATCAGTGGCTCGGCATACGTCCCGACATCATCACCGTGGCCAAAGGCATAGGCAACGGCTTCCCCATGGGCGCTGTACTTATCTCGCCTGATTTCAAACCTGAATACGGACAGCTCGGCACAACATTTGGCGGCAACCATCTGGCGTGTGTTGCAGCTCTTGCCGTGCTCGATGTTATGGAGAGCGAGCATCTTGTAGACAATGCGCATGAGGCAGGCGAATATCTCATGGCTAAGCTGAAAGAGCTACAGGCTACGGAGAAGCGCATCACCGACGTGCGTGGTCGCGGCCTCATGATAGGCATCGACCTCGATATGCCGCACAAGGCGCTGCGTCAGAATCTTGTTTACACTCAGCACTGCTTCACGGGCTGTGCCTCAACAAACATTCTCCGTCTTCTTCCGCCCCTGTGCTTCACCAAATACATGGCCGACGATTTCATAGAGCGTCTCAAAAAGGCGTTCGCCGAGATTTAGGCTTAATGTGGATTTATGGTTAATCATTATAGTAATAAATGCTTCATCCTTGGGCAGCCGACATCTTCGGCCGCCCTTTTTTGTTGAAATAAAACAGTGTTGTATTTCATGCTGGAGTTAAAGGAGTTAGAGTAGTTATCGCCAACAAGTTGGCTAGGAGTTAAAGTCAAATGCCTTGTTGCTATAAGACAACTCAGCAATTGGATTTTTCACTTTTCTCTTTTCTTTTTTAACTTTCGTCAGAAAACATATTGGTTTACGACTAAAAAACGGCCCACTTTTGCATCAAAAGTGGCCCATTTATGACCCGTAAACGATAGGTTAATGATTTGAAACCAATACGCATGATTTTGCTTACAGTTATTCTTTAATCTGTATTCTTTTTGCGTTTATGTTAATCACAATCCACGATTTTCCTTTCAGTTTTTTTTGACTTGTCAAAATTTATTCTACCTTTTGATGTCGCTAAATTTGATTTGATCTTAGCTGACTCACCATGTCAATGTTCTTAAATCTTTACATTGTGCTGATTTACTGGCTTTGTAATGATTTGAAAATCAGTTTGTTGTAAACATCTAGCGTGATGTCTAGCGTGTTAAAATTTGCATTCTCTTTCAAGATGTGTTATCTTTGCATAAGAAAATCTGCATCTCGGCATAACATTCAAGCAAGCTTGATGCTTCTGCTCTCGATTTGCATTATCTTTGCATAAGATAATCTGCATCTCGGCATAACATTCAAGCAAGCTTGATGCTTCTGCTCTCGATTTGCATTATCTTTGCATAAGATAATCTGCATCTCGGCATAACATTCAAGCAAGCTTGATGCTTCTGCTCCCGATTTGCATTCTCTTTGCATAAGATAATCTGCATCTCGGCATAACATTCAAGCATGCTTGATACTTCTGCTCCCGATTCGCATTATCTATGCACAAGTTAAGAGTCCGGCTACATTATAACGTCAGCAAAAGTTGCTTTATGATTAAGCCGGACGGCGTAAGCAAAATAAATTAGGATAACAAACAAAAACGTAAATATCATGAAAGATACACAGACACAGATTGAATTCAGGATTCGCGCCTATGGCCGCACAGAACTAGCCCAGCTTTATTGTCCCACACTGACTCCCGGTGCCGCCTACCGCAAGCTCCGTCAGTGGATAGCTCTAAGTCCCGGCCTCACCGCCCGCCTCGAGATGCTAGGCAGCGGCAAGTCGCGCACATGGACACCCGCCGAGGTAAAAGAGATTGTTGAGGCGCTGGGGGAGCCGTAAACAGATTCTTTGTGTAGCATATATTTATTAATAAAATATTGATGTATAATCCAATAACTTGGATATTATTTATGGAGAATTTCCTTGTCTTATTATAGTTTGAAAATATTTCTATGCGATGAAAACAGTGGCATAAATGGCTTGTTTAAAGCTATTTTTGATGCGTTTTGAATATGTTAAAAAATAATTTTTATGAAATATTTTACCATTCAGAATAAAAAAGATAACTTTGCGATAAATTCAACCAGACAACAGACCAGTAGAAACATTGTCCTGTCTGTTTCAGTGTTGTTGAATAAGTAAAAGTAAATATGACTGATAGAAAAGACATAAAAGATGGTCAGTCGTGTTTATAGTTGTGCATCATTAGTTGGATATGTTGTATCTTGATAAAGTTGCTGCATTATTCTGCATTCATTAAAGGTGTGCGACATCGCAAAACAATAAATTAGATGCTATGGCAAAGAAAAAACAAACAGTTAACGAACCTTTGGAAAAACAGCTTTGGAAAGCAGCAGACAAATTGCGTAAGAGTGTTGATGCTGCTGAGTATAAGCATGTTGTGCTGGGATTAATATTCTTGCGATATATTTCTGTTTCGTTCGAAGATTTATATAACAGGCTGAAAGATGAGGTGAGTCTTGGTGCCGACCCTGAAGACCGTGAGGAGTATAAGGCCGAAAATGTGTTTTATGTTCCTGCTGAAGCACGTTGGAGCACGTTGGTGTCAAAGGCTAAGGACCCGATGATAGGTAAGATTATCGACGGGGCTATGGATGCAATAGAAAAAGACAACCCGTCACTAAAAGGTGTTTTGCCAAAAGTTTTTGCCCGTCCTAATCTTGACCCTACCAGTTTGGGCGAACTTATAGATTTGGTCGGCAACTGCACTCTCAACGCATCTACCAATAGCGCCGATCTGTTGGGACATGTGTTTGAATATTTCCTTGGCGAATTTGCGCTGGCTGAAGGCAAGAAGGGCGGACAGTTCTATACTCCGCGATGCGTTGTGGAGCTGCTTGTCAATATGCTTGAACCTTATAAGGGCCGTGTGCTCGACCCCTGTTGCGGTTCTGGCGGAATGTTCGTGCAGAGCGAGAAGTTTGTCAAGGAGCATCAGGGCTTGGTTGATGATATATCTATCTACGGACAGGAGAGCAACCAGACAACATGGCGATTGTGCAAGATGAATCTTGCCATACGCGGCATAGACTCATCACAAGTGAAATGGAACACCGAAGGCTCGTTCCTTAACGACGCCCACCGCGACGTAAAAGTAGATTATGTCTTGGCAAACCCGCCTTTCAATGACAGCGACTGGGGCGGCGACCTGCTGCGCAACGATGGGCGCTGGCAGTATGGAACACCACCAGTGAGCAGTGCAAACTTTGCATGGATACAGCATTTCATCTATCATCTTGCACCTAATGGGCAGGCCGGTTTCGTCTTGGCTAAGGGTGCGCTTACATCAAAAATAGGCGGCGAGGGCGACATCCGCAAATCACTTGTTGATGCCGGACTTGTTGATTGCATCGTGAACCTTCCTACAAAACTGTTTCTCAACACTCAGATTCCGGCTTCTCTATGGTTCATGAGCCGTAACAGACATGCTGACGGACATTTCCGCGAGCGCAGCCAGGAGATATTGTTTATTGATGCCCGCAATATGGGACACCTTATCAACCGCCGCACACGTGAGTTCTCTGCCGATGACATAAAGCTGATTTCAGACACGTATCATAATTGGCGTAAAGAAGGAGGCAAATATCAGGATGAGGCTGGCTTCTGTGCGTCAGTGCCGTTATCGCGTGTTGCAGAGCTCGACTATGTGCTTACCCCCGGCCGTTATGTAGGTTTGCCGGATGAAGAAGACGATTTCAACTTTGAAGAACGCTTCACAGCACTGAAGGCTGAGTTTGAGGAGCAGCTGAAAGAAGAGGAACGTTTGAATAAACTTATTATGGAAAATCTGGCATCAATAAAAATCTGAAAGATATGGATATAAAGAAGATAAATCAATATAAATCATTATTTGATTCTATTGTAAAGGAAACTTTAGATGATAATAATGAGACGATGGAAGTATGGTATGCTCGTGAACTTCAGAAAGTTCTCGGCTATTCTAGATGGGAAAATTTCTCATTGGCTATCTCACGTGCTATCGCATCTTGTAAATCTCAGAATGTCAATGTCGACGACCATTTTCGTGAGGTCACGAAAATGGTACCTATAGGAAGTGGAACCAACAGACCTGTCAACGATTTTATGTTGACAAGATATGCCTGTTATTTGATTGCACAAAATGGAGATCCTAAAAAAGAGGAAATCGCATTCGCCCAAAGTTATTTTGCCGTTCAAACCCGTAAAGTAGAACTAATTGAAGAAAGATTGCAGCTCTTATCACGATTAGAAACACGCGAAAGGTTAAAAAATTCAGAAAAACAATTAAGCAAAAATATCTATGAAAGGGGAGTTGATGACAGAGGATTTGCTAGAATACGCTCGAAAGGAGATACGGCTTTGTTTGGCGGACTGACTACAGAGCAAATGAAAAATCGTCTTGGCGTTAAAAGTGGGCCTCTTGCAGACCATTTGCCAACATTGACTATTGCTGCAAAGAATCTGGCTACAGAAATGACAAATTACAATGTTGAACAAAAAGATTTAAGAGGCGAGAGACCTATAACAAACGAACATGTTCAAAATAATACAAGCGTCCGTGGCATGTTGTTGGAGAGAGGCATTAAACCCGAAAATCTTCCACCGGCAGAGAATATAAAGAAGGTAGAACGTAGAGTTGCAAAAGAGGATAAACATATCTTGAAAGATACTTCAAAGCTACCTAAAAAAAATAATAAAGATAATGACTTATAGTAAAAGTCAGTTATTAAGAAATACTTAACAACTGGTGTTTATAAGAAATGGTATAATTATGAACAGTCTTTATAAAGTTGATAGAGAACAATATCCAAACCCGTACGATGTATTTAAAAGTATTGCCAGTATTGGAACTTCTTCTCCTGTATTATATAATATTGTTGCGACAATAGGATGGGCAAACATCGCTTCTGAAATTAATAAAGCTAAAGATGAACTACCATATTGGCTTGCTGGAACAACATTGTCCGCATACGCAATTAATTATATTAATAACGGAATAGCAATTAAATTGTCTAATACTTTCCTGGAACAAGGAACAGAATGTATAAAGCAGCTTACTGAAAAGAAGATAGATATGTCATTTAATTTATCTGATAATCAGAAAAAAGCAGAAAAGGAATGGTATAATATGTTCCTTGATATTTGGAAAGAACATGTGAAAGAAGAACTTAAAACGAAAGGACTTTTGTTGGAGCTATAGATAGTAACTATATTTTATGCAGTTTGTGTAAGAAGGTGTATGAACTTAAATAAGACAGAGAAAGAATTTATACGGGCTATCGTAAAATACGACGGCAAAGCCCAGTCTTTGGCAGATGTGCTCAATAAGAGCCGGTTGCTGGAGATGAGAGGCATTGGCATCGTGCATCATTGTGGTAAAAATATCATATTTCTGCGAAAGGATATCTATGAAGAATGGTTCGATAGAAACGGCTTGGGATATGTCGTAGGGCTGCTTTCTCTGATTGATACTTTAATTAAGAAGAAATACATAACGATGATTCCTTTTGTTACTGACGATATTTTAGTTATCGGTGCGAAAGAATCAAAAAGGCTTACGCAGGAATTTATTTCTGTTAATGGTAATGAGACTATCTGTCTTGCTGACCGAAATGAGAATTGGTTAGACGATTCTAATCATCAGAAATATTGGCCATGTACATTTACTGATAATGAGCTTCATATCGGAAGTATATTTAACGTAGCCTTTTCTGTAAACGAAGAACTGAGAACATTGGTTAAGAATAATTTTAAATCAGAAGAAGAAATACGTTTCATAAAGCAGCAACGCTTAACTTGGATTTCTATCGCAGTGGCTGCTGTTCTTGGGCTTCTTGGAATAATATTTTAATTGTGTAAGTATGGGTGAATGGAAAGAATATAAGTTGGGAGAGATAATTTCATTAGGAAATGGTAAGGTGCGTCCTAAAGAAATTGGAAATATTCCCATTTATGGTGGAAATGGAATACTTGGATATTGCAATAATTATAATTACAAAGGGGAAACGATCATTATTGGTCGTGTAGGAGCTTATTGTGGTTCTGTATATTATGAAAATAGACCAATTTGGATATCTGATAATGCATTGGCTGTAAAACCAAAAAATGGATATTCAACAAAGTTTCTATATTACTTTCTCAAAACATTAAGATTACATGAATACGCAGAAGGATCAAGTCATCCACTTCTTACCCAAACTTTATTAAACACAATAGATGTTCTTTTTACTAATAATATACAAGAACAAAATCACATAGCCTCTATTCTTGGTTCGTTAGATGATAAAATAGATTTGCTTCATCGTGAAAACGAAACTCTTGAAGCAATGTCAGAAACTCTTTTCCGTAAATGGTTTATTGAGGATGTCAAGGATGAATGGAACGATAATATTGCTACTTATGCTGAACATTATAAAGTTTCAATAAATCCTCAAAAATATAATAATACCATTTTTAAGCATTATAGTATACCAGCTTTTGATAATGGGAAGAATCCCATTTTAGAGAATAGCAAAGACATTAAAAGTAATAAATATATAGTACCGAATAATTGTATCCTTTTTTCTAAACTTAATCCTCATAAAGATAAAAGAGTTTGGCTGATTATTGGTAAAGACAATAAAAATGCAATATGTTCAACTGAATTTCAGATAATAAAACCACTCAAAAAAGAATATTTATATTTCCTATATGGTTGGCTTACAAATAAAGAAAATTATGAGGAAATTTCTTTTGGAGTAGGAGGAACTAGTAGTAGTCATCAAAGAATTGATCCACAATCAATATTTACCTTTTCATGTCCTAACTTAAATATAAATAAAGTAAATGATTATAATGCAATTGTTAGACCTTTGTTTCAAAAACAGAAACTGAATCAAAATCAGATAGTAAATCTTAAAGAACAAAGAGATAAGTTGTTGCAAAAATTGATATAAATTTAATAAAACACTGGAAGATATGGAACAATATGTATTAAATCTTGAAACAGATTCTCCTAATATAGAGGAACAAAAAAATAGAATCATTGAGGAAAATGAAGATGCTACATCATCTGTAGTTCCACCACCAGACATTGTTGCTTTTAATGAACAACGATCTTGTGCCGATTTGTATCGTATGTATATTAAGAATCAGATTGATATAAATCCTGATTTTCAAAGAGGTGAAGTTTGGTCTAATAAATCTCAAACATTATTTATTGATAGCCTTATAAAACAGCTTCCAATTCCAAGTATGTGTATAAGTTTAGATATTAAAACCCAAAAAAGATTTGTGATAGACGGACTTCAGAGAATTACGTCAATAATTAAATTTTTAAATACATCTGAAAAATGGAAATTGTCAAAAACTCCGGCTGTAGATGAAAGATTATCTGGTAAAAGCAATACAGAAATTAAAGAAAAAAATGAATCATTGTTTGAGATATTAGAAAATGTAACAATTCCTATAACTGTATTACGTTGTAATTATGATGACGAAAATCATATGAAGTATTTATTTCAAATATTTTATAGATTAAATTCTGGTGGAAATAAACTTTATAATCAAGAAATAAGAAATTGCATATTCCAAGGTAGTTTTAATACTTTGTTAAAAGAATTAGCTCGATCGAATGAGTGGCTGGGTTTTGCAGGTACAACACTAAATAAAGTGGAAAAAGCAAGATTTAATAATGAAGAACGTATATTAAGATTTTTTTCTTTCTCCGAATGCTTTGATAAATACCAAGGTAAACTTGCTATATTTTTAAATGACTATATGAATAGTTATAAAAATGCACCAGAAGAAACAATCGCTTCATTTAGAGACCTTTTTTATAAAACGTTGTCAATAGCAAATAAAATTGGAGCTAAAATATCATCGAAAAATGTGGCAGATGCTGTACTTGTTGGAATTGCAAAAAATATAGATTCTTTATTAAATGTAGATTCTAATACGGTAAATCGAAAATATCAAGATCTTTTATTAGAAGATGAATTTTCAGATGAAGCTCTAAGTGAAGGATTAGGTGCTACAGAAAAGGTTCAGGCAAGAATAAAAAAAGCAATTCGTGTTTTTTCATTATGATAGATTATATAAGTATTAAAGATACATTAAATAAATTAGAGTCTGAATATAATGCTTCTATAGATATTCAACTGACTATTTTATATTCAAAATTAGCGGTTCTTGAGTTTTGTGGATGGATAGAAACTAATGTTGATGATATGTTGTTCAGTTATATTGATTCACATGTTTGCACTAATGATTGTAGTAAAAAAATCAAAGCAATAATAAAAAAGAATCACGGATTTAGTTATGAAAATAATTTGTTCCCTATGTTATGTAGTACGTTAGGTATAAATAATTTAGAAAATATTATAGATAAGATACCTATAGGGGATTTTCAGAACTTTCAGAGTATTACAGATGTTTATTCTATTGAACGTAATAAGGCTGCACATACGGATACACCTGTAGGAACGACAAAAAGATATAACGCTCCTTCTAGAGTGTTGTCTGACTATAAACTAATAATACCTGCAATTAAAATAATAGAAAGTGAAGTAGCAAATTTATGACAAAACTCACCGAATCCCAAATAGAAGATTTTGCCATTCAGCTTTTTGAGCATCTTGGTTATAAATCGCTTTACGGTCCGGACATAGCTCCAGACGGACTGGCTGCACAGCGCGCATCGTTTGAAGACGTTGTGTTGAAGGAAACGTTACAACGTGCAGTTCGCCGCATCAATCGCGACTTGCCGTCTGAGGTTTGCGACGACGCTGTAAATGAAGTGTTGCGCATAGCATCGCCTGACCAGTTGGCAAACAATGAGCAGTTTCACCGTATGCTGACAGAAGGGATTTCGGTGTCAGTGCATCATGACGGCGGTGAAAGAGGAGAACTGGTTTGGCTGATAGACTTTGACAATCCGCTGAACAACGAGTTTACGGTAGTAAACCAATATACAATAATAGAAAACGGACGCAACAAGCGCCCAGACCTGATACTGTTTGTAAATGGTCTGCCATTGGTGGTGATAGAACTGAAAAATGCTGCCAGCGAAGACGCAACGCTGCAAAGCGCCTTCAGACAGATAAAAACATACAAGGAGGCTATACCCTCGTTGTTTATTTATAACGCCTTGATAGTGATATCCGACGGACTGGAAGCCCGCGCCGGCTCATTGTCGGCTGGCTTCAGCAGAATGATGGCATGGAAGAGCGCCGACGGCAAGGCCGAGGCTTCACATCTGGTAAGCCAACTGGAAGTGCTGATTCAGGGCATGCTCAACAAAGAGACATTGCTCGACCTTGTACGCTCATTCACCGTGTTTGAAAAGACGAAGACAGAAGATCCGAAGACACGGATAACAACAATAAAGACAGTGAAAAAAGTGGCAGCCTATCATCAGTATTACGCTGTGAACAAGGCCATAGAGTCGACCATACGCGCAACGGGAATAAATGCGAATGGCGAAGGAATGGCAAGTGAGCCTCCCGCAGCTTACGGTCTGAGAGATGTCAACGAACAGCCCGTTGGCGACCATAAGGCAGGAGTGGTATGGCACACGCAGGGTTCGGGAAAATCGCTCTCAATGGTGTTCTACGTCGGTAAGGTGGTGCGCATATTGAACAATCCGACAATAGTAGTGATAACAGACCGCAACGACCTTGACGACCAGCTGTTCAGCACTTTTGCCGACTGCAAGCAACTGTTGAGGCAGACACCTGTGCAGGCGGAAGACAGAAACACGCTGAAAAAACTTCTGCACGTGGCTTCGGGTGGAGTGGTGTTTACATCGATACAGAAGTTTCAGCCGGAAAGCGGAAACGTGTATGATACGCTGACCGACAGAAGCAACGTGATCGTAATAGCCGACGAGGCGCACAGGTCACAATATGGCTTTAAGGCAAAGACCGTGGAAGTGAAGAACGAAGCCGATGAAGTGATAGGCTCTGAAACGAAATACGGATTTGCAAAATATCTGCGCGACGCTCTGCCTAATGCCACCTATCTTGGATTTACGGGAACGCCTATCGAAACGGCAGACGTAAACACTCCTGCCGTGTTCGGTCATTATATTGACGTTTACGACATAGCCAAAGCTGTGGAAGACGGCGCAACGGTGCGCATATTCTACGAGAGCCGACTGGCAAAGGTTGAACTTAGCGACGAAGGCCGAAAGCTGATAGAGTCGCTCGACCGTGAGCTGGAAACAGAAAACATGAACGACGTGCAGCTGGCAAAAGCCAAGTGGACGCAACTGGAAGCACTGATAGGAAGTCCGTCGCGTATAAAGAACATAGCACGTGACATAGTTACGCATTTTGAGCAGCGGCAGGAAGTGTTCGAAGGCAAAGGCATGATTGTGGCTATGAGCCGCAGAATTGCTGTTGAACTGTATGACGCAATCATAGCTTTACGGCCGCAATGGCATTCGGATGACATCAGTCGCGGAGCGATAAAAGTGGTGATGACTTCTGCCTCTTCAGACAGTGTGGAGATAACACGCCACCATACCACCAAAGAACAGCGCCGCATGCTGGCAGATCGTATGAAGGATCCTGACGATGAACTGAAGCTCGTTATTGTGCGCGACATGTGGCTGACAGGTTTTGATGTGCCGTGCCTGCACACCTTATATATAGACAAGCCAATGCAGGGGCACAACCTGATGCAGGCTATTGCGCGTGTAAACAGAGTTTATAAGGACAAACCGGGCGGACTTATAGTAGACTATCTGGGCATTGCCTCCGACTTGAAGAAGGCGTTGTCGTTCTATTCAGATTCGGGAGGAAAAGGCAATCCTACGGAGCAACAGGATGAAGCCGTGGCGATTATGAACGAGAAATTGGAAGTTGTGCAGCATCTTCTTCACGGATTCGACTATCAGCCTTATTTTTCGGCAGACGTTTCTCATAAACTTTCGTTGATATTGCAGGCAGAAGATTTCATCCTCGGACTTGATGACGGCAAAAAGCGTTTTGTAAACGAAGTTAATGCCCTGTCGAAAGCATTTGCCATAGCCATTCCGCATGAAAGAGCCATGGCTGTAAAAGAGGAAGTGGCATTCTTTCAGGCAGTGAAGGCACGCTTGTGCAAGTTTGATGCCACATCGTCGCACAAGACAAATGAAGAGATAGAGACGACAATCCGTCAGGTGATAGACAAAGCTTTGGTGTCGGAGCAGGTTGTGGACATCTTTGACGCAGCCGGAATAAAAAAGCCGGACATATCAATACTCTCCGAAGAGTTCCTTATGGAGCTGAAAGGCATGGAGCATAAGAATATAGCCCTTGAAGTGTTGCGCAAACTGCTTAATGACGAAATAAAGGCACGAATGCAACACAACATGGTGCAGGGAAAAAGTCTTATGGAAATGCTGGAAGCCTCGATTAACAAGTATCACAACAAGGTAATTACGGCCGTTGAGGTTATCGACGAACTTATCAGCTTGAGCAAACAGATTATAGAACAAGACAAGGCTGCACACGACCTTGGCTTGACAGAATATGAATATGCCTTCTATTCGGCTGTGGCTGACAATAAAAGTGCAGTGGAGCTGATGGGCAAAGACAAGTTGAGAGAGCTTGCGGTGGTTCTGACGGAAACAATACGCAACAATGTGACCATTGACTGGGAGATAAAAGAAAATGTAAGAGCAAAGATGCGCGTTGCGGTTAAGCGGCTGTTAAGAAGATTTGGATATCCGCCAGACATGCAGTTGCTGGCCACTGAAACGGTGATAAAACAGGCTGAAATGATATCGGCGGAGTTGGCCGGTTCGAATGGTAAATAACAGGAAATACGATCTTTTCATCTGACTTTCTTATCCTTTACAACCAACAATCCTCTTAAACCTTTCGTAACCTGCAGCAATCTGCAAATGCGAAATTGGTTGTTGTATCTTTGCAATGTCGAAAGGAACAAGGCGGCACGGACATTAAAGCCACAGCCGGCAGGCGGAAATGAACGTAGCGGTAGTTCTGGAAGGTATGAGAGATAATAAACAAATAATGTATAACAACCAAAAAGAAAGGAAAAAACATGATTAGGTACAAACTTTATCAGAACCACAATTCAAACAGTAACACAAACGGTAAATGGTATGCCCGCGCGGTGTGCGAGGAAACTTACGACACAGAGAAGCTGGCGGCTCACATGTCATCACACAGTTCGCCGTTCTCGGCCGGTGTTATCCACGGCGTGCTGAAAGACATGATAGCATGTATCAAGGAACTCGTGATGGACGGCAAGAACGTGAAGTTGGACGACTTAGCCATATTCTCGGCAGGTTTGAGAACATTGCCGGCAAATAGTCCCGAAGAGTTCACCGCCTCTGCCAACATCGACAGCGTTCGTCTGAGAGCGCGCTCAACAGGAGTGTTCCGCTCATCAGTGCTGACACGCGAGGCAAAGACCAAGCAGTTCTCACAATATACGGTAGGCGAGAGCAGCGAAGTAGAGATGCCGTAATGCAGTAGAGTGAAGCTGCCATAAACATTAAGAAGCTTACTTTCATTGTGTTAACCCAAATCTGGAGTTATGATTCTGCCTGTATTTTTGCCTTGTGTAGAGCTGATTTTCGTTTGATTTTTCGCAGGCATAGTGGTCTGTGTAAACGAAAAGACTAAAAAGACGGATGGAAGCAGAAATACATAAAATGGATAAAATTATATGCGGTCTGATGATGATTTGGGTTTTATAACGTTGACGGGCATTGGTCATGCAGATTTAAGCTTGCTGATGTCTGTCAACTTTGTTAATAAAACGGAAGTATGTCGTGAAGTATATCTTATGACAGTCAGACATTTAGCTCCTGCCTTGGCTGCCCAGGGCTGTTTGTGCACCTGAATTTTTTATCGGTGCATTGATGTTGTTTACATCTATTTTTTATAAATTTGCCAATTGAAACACAGACAATTTTTATGATAAAGTTTAAGGATATAACAGAAGACGACAAGGAACTGATACAGAGTTTTACGCTTTGGGGCGAAAGACAAAACTGCGACCTGTCGTTCTCGAACCTGATAAGCTGGCGCTTTCTTTACAACACACAGTTTGCGATAGTTGACGACTATCTCGTGTTCCGATTCTATATGGGCCATCATCTGGCTTACATGATGCCTGTGCCGCGGCCGAAGCGGCAAGAAGACGGTACGTTTAAGGTGGAACCGTGTGACGAATGTTCGGTTAGCGTGATACGTGCCATACGCGACGACTCGATAGCCATGGGGCATCCGTTTCTGATGCTTGGCGTATGCAACTATATGCGCGACATCATTGAGGAGCATTTTCCCGACACGTTCGACATAAAGCCTGACCGCGACTTCAGCGACTATATCTACACTCGCGACAAGCTGATAAACCTTTCGGGAAAGAAACTGCAGAGCAAGCGCAACCACATAAACAAGTTTAAGAACCTTTATCCTGACTACAGATACCGCGAGCTTACGCCGGAACTTATTCCGCAATGCCTCGAACTGGAACGGCAGTGGCGCCGCACATCTAAAGACGACAACGGAGAAGTGCCCGATGAAGATTTGTCAGAGGAACTGCGCTCAATGACGCGTGCGTTTAACCGATGGGATAGGCTGGGACTTGTTGGCGGAACAATATTTGTAGGCGACAAGCTTGTGGCCTTCACCTTCGGCTGCCCGATAAACCAGTGTACGTTTGACGTGTGCGTTGAGAAGGCCGACGTAAACTATGAAGGAGCGTTCACGATAATAAATCAGGAGTTTGTGAAGCATCTGCCCGAGCAGTATTATTACATCAACCGTGAGGAAGATATGGGCGACGAAGGACTGCGGCGCGCCAAACTGTCGTATAAGCCCGACATACTGCTTGAGAAGAACGTGATAATGGAGAAACATCCGCTGGCTGCCTTTGAAGATCAGGACCGCATAAAGGAAGAAACGCGCGAGATATGGAAACAGGTGTTCAACGATCCCGACAAGTTTATCGACCTTTACTTCTCGCGTGTCTACCGCAGCGAGTATAACGTGTGCTGCCAGATAGACGGAAAGGTGGTGGCTGCGCTGCAGACATTGCCTTACACCATGATTTATGACGGACGCGAGGTGAAGACTGTATATGTAAGCGGAGTTAGCACACGGCCGGAATACCGCCGTCAGGACATAGGCAACAACCTTATGCGGCAGGCACATTTCCGCGTATATTACAGGGAAATAGTGTTTGCTTCTCTTATTCCTGCCGAAGACTGGCTATATGAATGGTATGAGAAGTGCGGATATGCCCGCGTGATGACATGCACGCCTCCGCCGGCAGACGCCATGGTTACTCCGTTTGAAGAGTTCGACCGCATTCAGCGCGCAAAGCGTTGTGTGCTTCTGCATGATGAAGAAGGCTATGAGGTTATACGCGAGGACATACGCCTGGCAGGTGATGAATATCGTCCGCAGGCCAAAAACATTCAGGCCATGCTGCGCGTGATAAACGCCAAGAAGGCTCTGGAACTGTATGCCGAACTGAATCCTGACAAAGATATGGTGCTGAGGGTTGAAGGCGATGGCGACATTCCGATGAATAATGCCTACTATGTAATAAAGAACGGGAAGGTGCGTCAGACGGATGAGCCTTACGCAGATGCCTTGAAGCTGACAATAAACGGCCTGGCAGAATTTCTGTTTGATGGCGTAGGTGCGGAAATGAACCTGATGTTGAATTAAGTTAAACCCAAATCAGTCATTAGACCGCATATAGCTTTATCTATTTCGTGCATTCATGCTTTCAGTCCATATTTTTGTTTCTATTGGCGTCTTTTTGTTCGCTTTTTCTTGACATAGCCCGCTATGCCTGCGAAAAATCTAACGAAAATCCGCTCAATATAAAGCAAAAATCCCGGCCGAATACTAATGCCAGATTTGGGTTAAAAGTGAAAATATAAAAGTGAAAAATCCATTAGCCTTTGTATTAAAACAAAATCAGCTAATGGATTTTTCACTTTTCACTTTTATCTTTTCACTTATTAGAGTTTCGTCTTCAGCTCGTAAAGTTTTGTAGAGTTGCTGCCTTTGATGAGTATGCAGAAGCCTTCAGGCTTGTTCTCGTCAATGGCTTGCTTAACCTCTTCAACGTTGTTGAACTTGCGGAACGGGCAGTCAGTAGATTTAAACTCATCTCCTACGAGCCACACCTGTTCGATATCTAAGGCTTTCAGCATGTCTGCAACCTTTTGATGTTCCTCGTCGCTCACTTCGCCAAGTTCCTTCATTGCGCCTATTATGGCCATCTTGTGGTCTGCCTTAATCTCTTTGAAGTTCTTCAGTGCAGCCTCCATGCTTGTCGGGTTGGCGTTGTATGCATCGATAATCAGTTTGTTGTTTGCCGTAACCTCCAGTTCCGAGCGGTTGTTGGTAGGCACGTAGTTGGCAAGCGCATGGCATATCTGCTCTTCAGTAACATCAAAATAAAGACCGATGCATGCTGCTGCGAGCATGTTGTATATGTTGTAGCTGCCAATCATGTGTGTCCTTACTTCGTTCCACTGGGCTTTGCCGTGGCGCCATCTGAAGTTGAGGAACGGGTCGCATGACAGAAACTCTCCGCATACGCTAAGTTCATCGCTGTCCGTGGTGCCGTATTTTATAAGGCTCAGTCCGCTTGAAATCTTCAGCAGATGTTCGTTGTCGTTGTGTATAAACACTTTGCCATTGTGCTCGCGCAGATAGTCGTAGAGTTCGCCTTTGGTGCGTATCACACCTTCAAACGAGCCGAAACCTTTAAGGTGAGCCTTGCCCACGTTGGTTATTATGCCGTAGTCAGGCTCGACAATGTTGACCAAAGTCTTGATTTCGCCCGGATGGTTGGCTCCCATCTCTATCACGGCAATATCGTTTTCGGCCGTGAGTCGTAGCAGCGTCTTAGGCACGCCGATGTGGTTGTTGAAATTGCCCTGAGTGTAGAGCACGTTATATTTTTCGGCCAATACGGTTGCCACGAGTTCCTTTGTCGTGGTCTTGCCGTTGGTGCCGGTTATTCCAATGATTTTAGTTCCTAGTTTGCGGCGGTGATAGTTGGCCAGCTGCTGCAGCGTGGTCAGACAGTCTTCGGTAAGGATATACCTGTTGTCGCCTTCAACGGCAAACTCTTTTTCGTCGATAACGGCATACGAACAGCCCTGTTCAAGAGCCTTGGCTGCAAAGGCGTTGCCGTTGAACGATTCGCCTTTCAGCGCAAAGAAAATAGAACCTTTAGGGCAGTCGCGGCTGTCGGTGGTAACCTGCGGATGCTCGGTGAAGATTCTGTATAATTCTGATATGTCCATGTGTGATAGTTTTATTGGGTGCAAAAGTACATCAAAAAATCGTACCATGACAATTTTGCGGCCAAATAATAATCTGTTCTGCACATATTTTCTTACCTTTGTGATTCTGTTGATACAGAAAAAATTATTGATGAAACAAAAGATATATTGTTATAAATGCTAATCTGAAACTTTTTGAATAAAATGAAATACGTAAACGAAACGGTGCGCCGCCAGGACCGCCTACTCAACGAGGAGCGTGCCTTGCAGCTTATTAGAGACAGCGAATATGGAGTGTTGTCCATGGTAGATGCTGACGGTGGAGCCTATGGCCTGCCGCTGAATTATGTTTGGGACGGCGAACACAGCTTGTATATACATTGCGCTCCTGAAGGAAAGAAACTCAGGGCCTTGGAGCACAATCAGGATGCGTCGTTCTGCATAGTTGGCCATACAAATCTGTTGCCGTCTCGCTTCACTACCGAATATGAAAGTGTGGTGATGAAATGTCACGCTGTAACGGCGCTTGATGATGAAGAAAAGAGGCACGCGCTGCAACTGCTGATAGACAAGTTGGCGCCTGAATATAAAGAAGCCGGAATTAAGGCCGCTGAAAAATCGTTTCATCGTGTATGCATAATACGTCTTGACATAATTGAGTTCAGCGGCAAGTGTAAGGCTGTTCCGTCGGCTCATTGAGGTTTAAGCCCAAATCAGGCGGCTTGGATATAAATATATTTTCCGACTTGTTTTTATTCTTTATAAAAAACGTCAAAAATATAAAGAGTCTCGATATTTATGAGTATTTTTGCCATCTGTTGAGATTAATTTTATTCTTTAATTTATATTGTGAAAAGCTTTATTCCATATATATTGAACGTTAACGGGCAACTGATTGATTTGTCAGAGCCTTGTGTTATGGGCATTCTCAATGCCACTCCCGATTCTTTTTACGCCGGCAGCCGCAAGCAGACTGAGGCTGAGATTGCTGCAAGGGCCGACCAGATAATGGCCGAAGGCGGCAAGATTATCGACGTAGGGGCTTTCTCTACGCGTCCCGGTGCGGCTCATGTTACTGAGAAAGAAGAAATGGAACGCATGCGTATGGCATTGAAAGCCGTAAGAAGCGTGCAGCCCGATGCCCCCGTTTCTGTCGACACATTCAGACCCGAAGTGGCCCGTATGGCCGTTGAAGAGTTTGGGGCTGGCATAATAAATGATGTATCTGAAGGCAACGTCAACGGTGCTTTCGGCGGCAGCGAGGCTTATACGGCAGGCGATGAGGTCGGCGAAGGCGGATGTGATTGTCCCGAGATGTTCAGGATGGTGGCCCGTCTTGGTGTGCCTTACATACTCATGTCGGTCAAGCCCGACATAATGAGCATGATGAAGGCCTTTGCTCATGAAGTGCAGACGCTCCATTCTCTTGGTGTTAAGGACGTGATTCTCGACCCAGGCTTTGGATTCGGCAAGACGCTTGAGCAGAACTATGAACTGCTTGCCTCTTTGGGAAAGTTGCGCGAGTTTAATCTTCCGCTGCTTGTCGGCGTGTCGCGCAAGTCGATGATTGCGCGCCTGCTCGGCACTGATGCTGATCATTCGCTCAACGGCACAACGGTTGTAAATACCATTGCCATGATTAATTCGGGTGCGTCAATTCTGAGAGTACACGACGTAAAGCCGTGTGTTGAGGCTGTTACTATTGTAAAAGAAGTATTTAAGTATGTTTGAATTTGGCATAAAAGATTTTGTCGATATATTTTGCGTGGCCCTGATGCTGTATTACATTTACAGACTGATGAAGGAGTCGCGCTCGCTCAACGTGTTTATCGGCATCATGGTGTTCATCGTTGTCTGGCTGTTCGTGAGTCAGATCCTTGAGATGCGCCTTCTCGGAAGCATTATGGACAAGCTGGTAAGCGTGGGTGTCATTGCCATAATAATATTGTTTCAGGAAGAAATACGCAAGTTCTTGTATAATCTTGGTGCACACCGCCGCGTGAACGGAATAATAAGGCTCTTTGTTTCGGGCGATAATAAGGACAAGGTTGACATGGAGTCGATAATGCCTGTCGTGATGGCTTGCATGAACATGGGCAAGGCGCGCATCGGAGCGCTCATTGTCATCGAGCGCATATCGTCGCTCGACGATATCGTTGAAACCGGCGACATCATCGACGCAAACATAAACCAGCGACTTATAGAGAACATCTTCTTCAAGAATTCGCCTCTGCACGATGGTGCGATGGTCATATCAAAGAAGCGTATCAGGGCTGCGGGATGTATCCTTCCCGTGAGCCACAGCATAGATATCCCGAAGGAACTCGGACTGCGCCACCGTGCTGCAATGGGCATATCGCAGGACAGCGATGCCATAGCCATTGTCGTGTCAGAAGAAACCGGGCGCATTTCTGTGGCCATAAAGGGACAGTTCCACCTGCGTTTGTCGGCCGAACAGCTTGAGAGCATACTTACACGTGAACTTGACTTCTGATGCATGACGTCATGGCTTGTGCCTTTCCGGCATCCATGCCATGACGTCATGATTCATTTAACTACAGCCGTAATCAGTATTCAGCAGGCTGTAGTTTTATGTTGATTGTGTTTCCGCTTTTGTTTTCTTGGCCATAGAGGGCTGTTAATGGAAAGACAAACAATATTACAATAGAAAACAAGAAGACGGCAGAATACACCGATATGCTTATATAACATTTAGAACATATCCTGCCTGCTGATTTTGCTTTGTTTTATTTTATTCCTTTTATCTTGTTGATGCCGACAGCTTTCTTAGTGTTTCACATTGAAACTGATTTCATTCCCATATATTCTTCATGTTCTTTTTGGTCTTATTCCGGTGACAAATTGCTTTTGTTTCAATAATATGTATTACAAAAAGTATAAAATATTGTTTATTTAGTTAATAAAAGTAATTTATATCTTGAAAATAATTAAAAAATGAAATTGTAACGCTTTTTTAATGCCTCGTATTTTTGTTTCTGAAAATAAAGAACTATATTTGTGAAGTCTCAATTTATAGTTTGTTATCATGATAGATTTTAAAAATTTCTCAGCTATTCAGACTTGTCTCGACGAGTATATGTCGCTTGCAGGCAAGAATGAAATTAACGACATGGAAGCCAACCGTGAGTTGGCCCGTGCCGGTTTGTTAGACGATTCTCTTCCAAATCCGGGCAAGCCATTAAGGCTCCTGCTCGCCGGTTTGAGAGATGCTAATCTTTTGCCTCAGAATATTAGGCAGATATACGGAACATGGGTTATCCGGCTGTCTACGACGATAGCCAAATGTCCGCTTGTCAACCAGTTTCAGTATTGCTGAAAGTCAGCAGCTGCAGGCTTGCCGGAAAAGATTAAATAACTGATTTTCAATGCACCTCATGGCATGTAAAAAGGCTGTGGAGTGCATTGAATTTATATGTGCCTTATGGCTGTTTCGGTTTAACGGTTGTTTACTTTACACGCTTATTGGCGTTAAATAATGCTAATGACATTCAACTTTAGCGCAACTTATCCGTCTTATACGTAAATTTGCAACAAATTATAACCTAAAAATAAACGAAAATTTATGATGAAGAAGAATTTATTGATTGTATCATTGGTTGCAGGATGCTTCATGGTGAGCAGCTGCGTAAGTAAAAAGGACTTGGAAAACTGCCAGCTTGAGAACAAGGAACTGACAAATAAATATCAGGAAACACAAGGCAAACTCTCTGACGCTAACTCTGAACTTGCTGCAAGCAAGGTGCGCGTTACAAGTCTTGAGGAGCAGCTTGCTCAGACTAAGAGCGCATACGAGGCACTGCAGAGCTCGCTCGACAAGAGCCTTACTGCAAGCAACCAGACAACTGTGAACATCTCTAAGCTGGTTGACCAGATAAACGAGTCAAACCAGTACATCCGTCACCTCGTTGAGGTTAAGAGCAAGAGCGACTCTCTGAACCTTATCCTCACAAACAACCTTACACGCTCGCTCAGCAAGGAAGAGCTGAAAGAGGTTGACGTTCAGGTGCTCAAGGGTGTTGTTTACATCTCTCTTGCCGACAACATGCTCTACAAGAGCGGAAGCTACGAGATCAACGATCGTGCAGCCGAGACTTTGAGCAAGATTGCAAAGATCATCAAGGACTATAAGGACTATGATGTGCTCATCGAGGGTAACACCGACAACGTGCCTGTAAACACATCTTCAGCTGCGATGAAGAACATCCGCAACAACTGGGATTTGTCTTGTCTCCGTGCATCAAGCGTTGTTCAGGCTCTTATCAATCAGTATGGCGTAGAGCCTAAGCGTCTAACTGCTGGTGGACGTGGCGAGTTCAACCCTGTTACATCTAACGATACTGAGGTTGGCAAGCAGCGCAACCGCCGCACTCAGATTATCATCACTCCGAAACTCGACCAGTTCATGGACCTTATCGACAAGGCTCCCGAGAGTGCTGAATAATCAGAACATTAGAACTTAGATAATATAATCATAAGGTCGGACATACGGCAGGCGCCGTTTGTCCGGCCTTTTTCTTTTTTATATCCTTTTCATAAATGCCCTAGGCTTTCTGCCTTTTGTCTTTTTCCTATAGTATGTGTTTTTGTTTTTGGGGATTGCTGTGTCGTATGCCTACGTGTCTCTGCATCATCTCAATATGTTTTCATGCTATTTTTGTGCTCTTGCTGCCGTTTTCGTGTTAAGTTTCTCATTTCTTTCCTTGCCGTTTATTGCTTGCGTTGGAGTATGTGGTGCGGATGTTGCTGAAAACTCATTGGTTTTCATTCAAAAAAGCGGCTGTTTTTGCTTCAAAAGTGGCCCGTTTTCGGGGTGAAAACAATAGGTTAATGATTTAAAACTTATTCATGCAGTTTTACTTTCACTATTTGCGCTTTTGGCGTTTAGTTTTGCCTGGTTGAAATAAAATCGGATCAGTTTCCTTACACTTTTTCGTGCTTTTCTTCTTGCTGCTTTGTCTTGTCCTTGTCGTTATGCTTTTTCGGGCTTCTGTTCAGATGTCCGTTATTGTTCTTCCGGCCTGCGCACGCGTAGACAAAAGATACTGTCAACGCTGCGCAGGCCGTTAGCCTTTTTCTTCAATCTTATCTGTTCATCACCTTCCAGGTCTTTCCGTCCTGTACGATAATCATTATTCCTTTATAGTCTTTTGGCGAAGCTATTCTCTGTCCGTCAGCGGTGTATGCCTTGTATGGCTTCTGCATGTCCGGCATGCAGTCAGCCGTTGTGCCGTCTATTCCCGTTGTCGTCCTTTTGCCTGTTATCGTCATTCTTTTTATTTCCCATGTTCCGGCCTCCGAGTCGTTGCTCTTGTAGTGGAACACTATGCTGATTTTCTTTCCGGCATAGCTGTTTAGCGATATCTCGCCCGAGTCGATAAACGTCCAGTTGTTGCCTGCCGGCCATGTTATTCCGTCGAGTGTGTTTGTCGTTCCGTCGCATATTACTTCTACGCTGAATGTGCTTTCGGGCGACTTGCAGAAGTTTATTGCATGGTTAAATGTCAGTGTTGCCTCGCTGAATCCTGTAAGGTCTATTTCAGGAGAAGTCAGCGTTGCTTCTGCCGCGTATGCCCTGTTGTTGGCATATCCTGTGCCTTTCCATCCATATTTCGTGTCTCTTGTCCACACCTCAAATCCGCTGTATGGTTCGCTTATGTTCTTTGCCGTGAAGCTGCCGGTTTCTGATGTGAATGTTGCCTGATATATTGTTTCTTCCGTAGGAACGTCCGGATTGTCTGTATAGTCAGATGTCGTTACGGTGTTTTCCGGGTCGAAGGCATAGTCTATGCTGTCGCCCCATATATATTCCATGAGGTTTGGAAAGTCTACAAACGGATTGCGGTTGCCTTGAATCTTGTACACTTCGTTGTTGCGCTCCACTTCAGTCTGGTCAACGCCGTCGGTCTTGGCCCACTCTATATATAAGGTGTATGCCCATTCGCGCAGGGTGGGGTAGTCTCCTTGCTGAAGTATCTGCAGGGCCTGCGTGCCCGACCATGTAAAGTCCTGGTATGCCGTAGCCATATACATATATCCTCGCGCAAAGTCGCCTTTCCATTTGTCTGCCGGCTCCCACAGCTTATATCCGTTGCTGCCCGTGCCCACCTTGGTGCATCCGTTGTCGGTGCTGGCGTTGTTAACCTTTCCCATCGGGTAGTTCGATTTTGCCGAGTTTATCTTCTGTTCCGACGGCATCAGGTTATACAGGTCTTTGTATGCCTGGTTTTCGCTTCCGCCCCACCAGCTTTTCGGGA
>UMCP01072080.1_pt1 | contig 46194 bp, 46 predicted proteins | sample 1964261 | NCBI WGS metagenome assembly UMCP01 (sample SAMEA4835971, study PRJEB28245) | human gut metagenome | biome: gut microbiome; material: fecal sample | place: Denmark | collected 2008
ATCTTCTTTATTTTCTATTTTTTTAACCTGCATTCTAGGTTCTTTTGGTATCTCGTAACCATTGGTATTACTGGTTTGTATAGAATTGCGGTTATAATATCTCATCTCCTCTGAACTCTTCCTTTTTAACTGTCAAAATTTGCGTACCATGACATTACTCCTTAAATTGCTTGATAATACTGCATTTTGTGTCTATTGTAGTTGTCAAAGTCGCATATTTAAGCACATTTCAAAAGTTCATGTTTTTCTTAATATATAAGGTTTTTTCCGTTTTTGCGGTTATAATATATAACCTCCTAAAAACTAATCAAAATTATATCATATTCTTTATAAATATTCTACCTGTTAACTCAAAAAAGAGAGAGTATATTTTCCTCTCTCATGATATAAATCTTTTTCTTCTTTTTATAAAATCTATTAAATAATTATATTCATCTTCATATTTGAACTTAATCTTGATTTTCTTATCTTCATATACATATATATTGTCTATTAAGCTATCTATTAGTTCCCTTGATAATGAATTTACATTTTTATATTTTGTAAAATGTTCAATCCATTTGCTTCCACTGCTAGCTTGCTCAAAGTTTTTTAGTTCATTATAATACTCATCAATATTGTCCTCAAATTGTCTTATTTGCTCTCCATATTCCTTTGTGTACTCATTATATTCTTGTTCTGTAATATTGCCTAATTTCCAATCCTCATAAGCATCTTTTTTTAATTTTCTTTTAATATCTATCTGTTCTTCACATTTGTTTATATTTTCATTCAAAAATTGTTTTCTTCTTTCTAAATAACCACTGTTATCTATTTCTGATTTTATTCTTTCAATATCTGAAACTAAACCAATTTGAACTTTTATACTTTCTAACACTGCGTTTTCTAATTCATCATTTCTAATTGTATGTTTAGAACATTGTGTTCCTCCAGATCTCATGTATGCAGAACACATATAATGATAATGTGTTCTAGGTTTTCCATTATAATTACCTGAAACTTTTTTACTCATAGCTCTTCCACAGTCAGCACATTTAATATGTCCTGCAAATATTGATATCTTTCCGTTGGAGTTCATTCTAGTATCTCTTTCCATTATTTCTTTCTGTACTTTATCAAATGTTTCTCTATCTATAATAGGCTCATGTACATCTCTTACAATAACCCATTCATCTTTTGGTAATAAGACTCTTTTATGTATTTTATAACTAATTAATTTTCCTTTATGTTGCACTATATCTCCACAATACATTTCATTACTCAATATTTGTCTTACTGTCGTTGAACACCATGTATATTTTATATCATTTTTATTTTTTACTCCTGCTGTTTTTATTTTTAAATCTATTACTCTATGACCTGTTGGATTCAATATTCCTAATTCATTTAATTTTTTTGCTATGGCAGTTCTACCAAAACCATTTAAAGTTAATTCAAATATCAATCTCACAACCTTCGCTGCATCTTCATCAATAATAAGATGGTGTATATCTTTTGGATCTTTTAAATATCCATAAGGTGCAAAAGCTCCTACATATTCTCCTTTTTTCATTTTGACATTCAAAACTGCTTTTATCTTATTTGAAATATCTCTACAATATTCATCATTTATTAAGTTTTTAAATGGAACTATAACACTATTAACTGAATCTGGATTTTTTATGCTATCTATTTGGTCATTTATTGCTATAAATCTTATATTAAAAAGAGGAAATATCTTTTCTATATAGTTACCAACTTCAATATAATTTCTTCCTAGCCTTGATAAATCTTTTACAATTAGAGTATTAAATCTCTTGGCATATAAATCATTTAGTAATTTTTCAAATGCTGGTCTTGAAAAATCTGTACCAGAAAATCCATCATCAATATAATAATCAAATAATTCTATATCTGGATTATCCTTTAGGAATTCATTTAATAACATTTTTTGATTTGTTACACTATTACTTTCTGCTTTATCTCCATCTTCTACTGATAATCTTATATATAACGCTGCTTTATACAAACACTCTGTTTTAGGCTTAGTATTATCCTTATATTTGCTTTGTCTAGGCATTTATATTTCCTCCTCTCTTTACAATTTTTAAATAACTCATTGCCACTTTATAAGCATCTTCATACTTAAATTTTATTTTTATTTTTCTTCCATCTTTATTAATATAAATATTTTCTATGAGATCATTTAGCATTTCTTTTGTAAGTTTTTTTTGATTTCTGTATTTTAGTAAATTTTCAACCCATACATTATCTTTTATATTTTTTATTTCTTGTCTGGCTGTTAAAAGTTTTTTCTTTTCTTCTTTTATATCTTTTTGCAATGAACATTCCTGAGTTACATTATTTTTAATACTTTCCATATATTCTATTTCTGTAATTTCATCATTTTTCCATTTTTCGTAATTGCTCATCTTTTGTTTTTCTAATTGTTCTAATTCTTTTTTCATATTTTCTACATTATTTTTTAAAAATTCTGTATAATCAGTATTGTGCTTTATTGCTTTTTTTGCATTTTCAAACTCATTAAGTAAATCAATATGATATTTTATACTTCTAAAAACACATATTTTTAAAGTATCTGCTTTAATATAAAAATCTTTAACTTCTTTGTCATTACATTTATCACATTTATAAGCATATTTTTTTATAGGAATTTCTGAAATTTTCTTTTCATCAGTTATTATTCTACTCATTGAACTTTTACAATTACTGCATATTATTATTCCATCAAAAATATCAATTTCTTCCACTCTTTTATTCCAATTATACTTTCTGTTTTTTCTTAATTCTTGTATATTGTAAAATCTTTCTTTATCTATAATTGGTTCATGAGTATTTTCTACAATTATAAATTTATCTTCACTGTTCTTAACTCTTTTATGAACTTTGTAACTTATACCATGTGTTTTGCTTTGAATTAAATCGCCACAATAAACTCTATTGTCTAAAATTTTTCCAACCATACTAGCTGTCCATTCTTTACTTACTTTCTTTCCAGTAGGTGTGAGTTTTAAAACTTTATAATTATATTCACTTGGTGTTAATATACACCTTTGATTTAATTCTTTAGCAATCAGTGTATTTCCTATTCCTGATTCACATAGATCAAAAATCATTTTAACCACTGTTGCTGAAGCAGTATCAACTACTAAATGATGTTTATTTTCTCTTTCTTTTATATACCCAAAAGGTGGAAATGATCCAATATATTTACCTGATTTTTTCATGATTTCAAATGTAGATGTTATTTTTTTAGAAACATCTCTACAATATATTTCATTCATTAAATTCTTTAATGGAAAACTAATATCTTCAATACTTTTCATTCTTTTATAACTATCTATATTATCGCATACAGATATAAATCTTATATTCTTTTTCAAAAATACATTTTGAATACATTTACCAATTTCAATATAGTTTCTTCCTAATCTTGACAAGTCCTTTACTATTACAGTATTTATTAATCCTCTATCTATATCTTCCATCATTTTCTTGAAACTAGGTCTTTCAAAATTAGTCCCAGAAAATCCATCATCAATATAGTAATTGTAAAAATTCAATTCTTTGTCTTTACTCATGAACATATCCAATAACTCTTTTTGATTTACTACACTATTACTTTCTGCCTTATCTCCATCTTGTACTGATAATCTTATGTATAGGGCTACGTTCCATTTATTTTGTAACGTTCCCTTATCACAATATTTGCTTTTTCTACCTCTTTTCAATTTAATGACCTCCTTTTCATACGGACATCTTATTGCATATCTAAGAAAAAGAAAAAGGTATAAATTTTTATTTTATACCCTAGACATTGTTTTACTTTTATAATCATTAATTAAAGCATTATCAATACATTCTATTGGATTTAAACTTGAGTTATCAGAGAACTCCATTTCTACAACTATATTACCTACTTTTAATATATAAGGATTATTTACTTTCTTAAAAAAATTATATATTCTTTCTGCAAGTGGTAAATTTGTATCTATTACAATGTTATCAATTTTATCAAGTTTATTATTCTTATCATATAGATGTATATTATCTTTGCTCTTCTTTAGTTTGTTTTCTAATTCTTCTATATCATCCATACTTATTTCCCTTTCCTTAAATAGAAAATGCCAGCACAAGGCTGACATTTTTCTATTTTTTATTTTCTTTACTTAATAATTTTTCTGCATATTTTTCTGCTTCTTCTTTAGTATGTAATTCTTGCAAAGGCTCAATAAACATTTTAATATTTTTTAAGTTTACATCATTCGCAGAATTTAATAAATTATGTAGTGCAATGATGCTATATGAAATAACTTGATTCCAATTATATAATCTATTTTTCATTTTTCCTCCTAAATTTATTCTTTTTATTCAATTTTTTATTTTGATATTCTTTTAAATATTTCATTTGTTCTTCATCTTCTAACTCCTGTTCTTCTTCCGTTTTTTTAGTTCCACCAATAAGGATAAATATTATTGGCACTCCAATAAACAAAACTTCAAATGCAATCATTGAAATAATATCTAACATTCTATTGCCTCCATTTTTCTTATTGGGGCTATTAGGGGGAATAGCCCCAATTAAGATATTATTTTATTTTAACTCTTTACCATTTGTCAGACTGCTATTGTTTCTAGCAACATTGGAATTTCACCAACCAGAACTCTGGCTTGTACTCATTGCGTGCGACGCACCATTATAAAAGTATTATGGACTACCTTTATAACTTTACGCTCATTCTATGACTATACAAAAGTTTCCTAAACTATATTCGCAATAAGATAACATTCTTATTGTTAATCTAAATAGTTGCTAACCTACCTAGAACACAGTTCTTGTATGGTCTAACAAAATTTTTATTCAATTTTCAATGTGCAAATCCATATCAGAAGTTTTTACCCTTCTACTATGAACAGCACTTGAAAATCAAAAAGGTTACGATTTTTTTTAAAATTTTTTTATTTTGCTAATTTATCTGCAAAATCTTCTTTTTTTATAACACTTATTGCATATTCAATTAAAATACTTTTTAAGTCTTGATCTATTTGTTTTTTTTCATTCATTGAATATTTATCAATAATTGGCATTATCTTATCTATAACAAGAATCATAGATACTTCATCTGTTTTAGCTCTTACTAATATTTCATAAAATTTTGTTTTATTTTTCATTATCTTCCTCCAAGTATTTTTTTAATTTATTTATTGCTCGTAATTTTAACTGTTTTACTGCATTTTCGCTCATATTCATTTTTTCAGCAATAACTCTTATTTTTTTATTTTCGTAATAATAAAGAACAATTACTTCTCTTTGATTTTTGTTTAGTTTGTCTAACGCAGTCTTTAAATCTTTTTTGTAAAAAAAAGAATGGTCGGTTTTATCCTTATTAGATAAAACTTCCCATTCTTCATTAGACATAGATATCTCTTTTTCTAATAAATATTTCTTATGTCTTAAATAATTTAATCTCCTATTTAATAATGCTTTTCTCATATAATTTACATATCTTGCGAACACTATATCATTGCTAAATTCATTGTCTTGTTCATCATTCTCTTTATTTAATAAATCTTTTAATCCATATTCCTTTCTTCTCATTTTCATTCTCCAATCTTTTTAGATTGGACAAATGCCTGAAAAATCAAAGAAAGTTTTTAATCTACCATAAATTAAATCTTTCTATTCTATTTAATTAGTATTTCATTTTTACCCCTCCCTTATAACAAAAGTCTGTAAGCATACAGCATATTTTCTTTACACCATCTTTTGAATCTTATTTTTATCTACTGTGTTCTAATATACTTTCTTCAATTTTACAGACTTTTGTCCTAGAAAAATCATATATTTTTTTCTAGGAGTTGTCATAAAATCAGCAAAAAAAAGACAAAATACGCAAAAATCAGCATAATTTGTCGAACAGTTTTATAATTTATTTGTTAATATTTGTCATTTTTGTATTTTTTATGGTAAGATATATATGTCATTATTATTAGGAGGAGGTATATTATGATCAAAGTCATAATTACCAATGATAATGATATTTTTTACAACAGCTTATCTAATATTCTTTTGCAAAATGAATTAAATATTGAACTAATGAAAGTACCACAAAACAAGTTAGAAAAACTAATTTGTAAAATTAAACCAAAAGATAATATAATAATATTGGACTCAAACACTTCAATTATATTTCTACAAAACATATTGAAGAATGCAATTGAAAATGTAGATGCTAAAAAAGTGAATATCATTATATTGGTAGTCAATTCTAATAGCATATCCAATATTAAATACGAAAACCATCATCACTTTTTTAAGAAAAGAAGTAGCACTAATTTGCTTGATATAGTAAAATTAGTGTCTGAATCATTAAATGATTGTCTTGAAATCGAAAAATCAGTTGATGATATATTAAAACGACTTGGTTTTACTTATTATTTTAAAGGAACTATTTACTTAAGAGATGCAATTTTGCTTGCATATAATGAACAAAGGCTATTATTTGATACAAAAACACTTGTGAAAAAAGTTGCAAAAAAACATAAGATAAAAAACGATAGAATTGTTCGTTCTGACATGGATAGAGCTTTAAATAGTATGCTAAATTACATAACTAAAGACAAGATTTATGATATTTTTAAAGAAAATTATGATGGCAGAATAATTAGTCTAAAATACTTTATAGACTTATGTATTCGATATTTAGACGAACAAAGATATTGCTGTTTAGAAAATTAAAAAAGAAACTACCCCAAAAGTAGCTTCTTAAAGGTAATCTTGTATAAAGACTTTTCTTTATACAAGATTTAATATTGATTTAAATAAATAAAATGTATCACTCATTTATTATTGTCCATTACAAATAATAAAAATTCCGACATTGTTATTGAAGCATTTACAAACAAAGTAGTATAAGCCTCTTCGTTTGCTATTCGCTTATCTCCTGCCCCATGAGAATCACTATTTTTATTTCTCATTTCTGAAATAGAAGATAATATTTTTTCAAGACCTGATAAGAGCATCTTTATTCTTGTATCCATATCTTTATCTATATGCATTTTATATAATGTTTTAAATTCTTTGTACAGTTCATTTACATTACCACTTTCAGATGGAATTGCTTGTTTCTTTTCAATGCCTTTTATCAAAACTTCTTCAATTAATGTTCTTGCTTTTGTTATCGCATTATCATAGTCCTGTAATTTAATTACATTATAACATTCTTCTCTTAATCTTCTTATGTATGGTACATCTATATTCTCTAATTTATCTGTTATTAATTCAATATCGCTTTCATCATCTACTAATGTAAATTTAAATGTTTGTAAATTATATTCTATATGGCATTTATCAAATAATAATATTTTATTTATTTCTTGGAAAAAGCTGTTAATTATTTCCCAATATTGTTCTTGTATTCCACCCATAATATAATCATCTGCTAAATAATCTTCGAATCTCTTTAAATCGATTATGTTCTTAAAAAACAGATTAACTTTATTTTTTACTATAATATAATCTAACAACTCATTCATATACTGCCATCTTGATTTCTTTTCTTGACTAATATCTAGTTTCAAACCTAAGCTAAAAGAAAATTCACATATATTCCTTGCAGTCATATATGGCATCTTATATCTAGTTATTGCATATTTTACTATTTCTCTATCTCCAATTATTAAATCTATGATTTTTCTGTTTTTTAGTAATGTCCAGTCTTTCAAAATATCAACTCCAACGATTTCTTTATATTTGTTATAATTACAATTTTATGTTCTAATATCCATAATCAGCTTCTAAATTATTTTGTTCTCTATAAATTCCTTTTACTAAATATTTTATAATACTTCTCATATCACTATATGATCCTATTGAATATTTTTCGTAATACATGCCGTTAGCAGTGAAATTTTTTAAATGTATAAGGTATGAATTTCCATCAGAAGTTTTATCTATTGAATATTCTATTTCAAAATAGTTCGGGAATAGTATATCACATATATTTTTGACTTGTTCTATTTTCTCTTCTTTTATAAAAGCATAATTTTCTTGTAATTTTTCATAAGCATTCAACTGTTCTTTTATATCTAAAAAATAAACTTTTTCTCCATTACTTTTTGTTATCCATTTGTTATCATTATTGTATGTTTGTATTTCGTCTTTAGGAATTACTTCATCTGTCCATTCATCATATTTTATATTATCACTAAATCCTGTATATCCATATTGCTGATACTCTTTATCTAAATCTCCTTTTACTGAGAAAACAATGATTGCAAGAACAATTATTCCTATGAAAATTATCCATCTCAATTTATATAATATATACATTCCACCTATTGAGGATAATATATCATTACCTTTTGACATTTGAAAATCTCCTTTATTTTCTCATAAAAATTATTTTTTTATGACCTTATAATACCATATTTATCAAGGTTTCATAACTATCAACAACATCATATTTTACAGTATCACTACATAGACATTTAAAATGTTTCCTAGCACATTCAATTTTTGCTTTTTCTATTTCTCGTAATTCCATTGATTCCATACTACCTTTTGTTTCAGCAATAAAATAAATATATTTAAAATTTTTATTATCAAATACTATTGCCCAATCTGGATTATAGTTTCCTACTGGAGTTGGTATTTTGAATCCACTTGGAAGTTTTGCATAAACAGTAACTTCTCCTTCTTCAAGTTTCTTTGCAAATTTTCTTTCATTTTTTGAATCAGTAACTAAAAAATCGTATATATGTTTTTTTACATCAATAGCATTTTCCCCTAATTCTCCTCTTATATTATTAATTGTAAATATATCATTTGAATATCTTTGCTCAGTTTTGTGATATGTAATTCCATCTATTATTGTTGTAGCCTTTTCTTGATTAATCAAATTAGACACCTTTCTGATAAATTCTTCTGGATTATGCTTATAAATTTCAAACTTATCTGGTCTAATTGCTTTTAAAATTCTAATAACTGTTTTTCTGGTAAGTCCTGTATCTCTTGTTATTTCTCCAATTAAATCGTATGGTACTTGGGATGGAGTAAAACTATCTATTGTTTCTACTTTAGAACTTGATGCTGTCATTGACTCTCCACTATTGATTGAAACTGCTGAAATTTTTTCTTCTTGTTCTCCTATTGTAATTCTTACTTTCATTTTATTTTCATTTAATTTTCTATCTATTGAATTTACAGCTTTATTTATTAGTTCTTCTGTATTAAAGTCTACTTCATATATAGTTTTAATATTTATCTTATTCCAAAGATTCTGAAATTCTTTCTTATTAAAATTCTCATTAGGTACTAGAGTTTTTATATTTTCTCTTCTTTCATCATTAATTAATTTAGTATTATTATACATATATAATTTCTTCATTAAATTTGAAAATGGCTCTTCAAATCCTTTTAATTCATCCATTATTAGAAGTTTATCATTTTCCATATCATTTATAAACTTATCAGTAATCTGATAGTTATTTTTTCTATCAACATATCCATTCTCAACATTAAAGAATAATAGATCCTGATAATTTTCTGGTGTAAAAGTAAATTTTGAGCCATTTTCATTAATTAACTCTTTACCAATAAATGACTCTTGAACAAAATTCTTTGGTCTAGCTGTTAATGTTTCTGCCATCTCATTTTGTAGTGATTTAGCAAATTGTTCATAAGATTCACTAGCTATAACTGTTAGTGTATTTACAGCATGGAAATTATTTTCTAAGACTTGAGAGTCCATTCTATCTCCATCATTATTAACACATATTCTTAATCCTCTACCAATCTCTTGTCTTTTACTAATTTCTGAATTACTATGTTTTAATGTACATATTTGAAAAATGTTTGGATTATCCCAACCTTCTCTTAATGCAGAATGTGAAAATATAAATCTTACTGGTTCATCTAAAGACAATAGCCTTTCCTTATCCTTCATAATTAAATCATAAGCATCTTCATCAAAGCTTAAATAATCTTTTTTATCATTAATCTTAGGATCAACTTCATGTCCTTTTTTATCGATTGAAAAATATCCAGCATGAATTTTTCCAGTATCAAAAGAATCTAAATATTTCATATATTCTTCATCAATCATATTTCTATAATCCGCTAAAGCTTCGTTATATTCTTCTTCAAACATTTTGGCATATTCGCCTTTTAAAGCAGTTCCATTTTCATAATATTTGTATTTAGCTACTTCATCTATAAAAAATAATGATAATACTTTAATTCCTAATTTATGTAATTCCTTTTCTTTTTCTAAATGAGAACGTATTGCCTCTCTAATTTGTATTCTATGCAAATAATCTTCATCCACATCTCCAAAAGCCTGTCCAGTAGCAATTTCTACACCATTTGTGAAGAATACCTTGTCATATTTTTCGTATCTAGCATCAATCTCACTTATTACATATCCTTTATATTCAGTTAAACCACCAGACCTAGTATATAAATCATCTCCTGCTTTAACTCTTATTAGTTGTCTTCTCGTTCCATTTGAACTTTTGACTTCAATTTCTAACTTTGCAGTTGGATCATGCTTTTGACTTATATCTACACTATCTAAAAATAAATATGTGTCCTCTGATTTATTATTTAATACTTCAATTCCCTTAACATTTATTTTCTTAACTAATTTTTGATTATATGCATCTATTGCATCTAATCGATATATTTTATTATATTCTTTATCTTTTTTATGTGTTGCAGAATACCTTATAGTAAATAATGGGTTAAATTCTTCAAATAATTTTTCAGTTTTATCTCCAAATTTTTGTGGTTCATCAATTATCAATATTGGTCTTACTGACTTTATTACATCAATTGGTCTCCTGGATTGCAATTCATCTAATTCTTCATATATTCTTCTATTTGCTGTACCTTTTGCTGAGAATGCTTGATAATTTATTATCATTGCTTGAATTGAATCATCTGATGCAAAAGTATTTATATTTGCAATATTTGAATTATCAGAAGAATTATAAACAAACTTTCTGATTTTTTTATGATATAATTCTTGAAAATGGCTTTCTGTCATTTCAAAAGATTTCTGTACTCCTTCACGAATTGCAATACTTGGAACCATTACTATAAATTTACTCCAACCATAAGCCTTATTTAACTCATACATTGTTTTTATATATGTATATGTTTTACCTGTACCTGTTTCCATTTCTATTGTAAAGTCATTTAGTCCTGCATTGTCTGTATATGATATATCATTTCTTCTTTGAACCTCTCTAATATTTTGTCTTCTTTCATTTTCAGCAATCGTAATAGGATGATTTCCAAAAGCAATAACTTCTATTTCTTCAGTAGTCTGTAAAAAACCACTCCCTGTAGTTTTAGTATATCTTGCTATCAAATCTTTTCTATTTAATTTAGGTTGCCCTTTAAAACAATCTACAACCGACATTACTGCATCATCTTGATATTGTTGTTGTTTAAATTTAAGTTTCATTTTGCACCTCCCCCCTATAATATATTAATTTCTGTATCTGGAGATAATTTCTTGAATCTTTCTTGTAAATTTATTTTGTCATTATCATATTTAAAAGACGAATCCTTAAATACAACTTTCCATGGTCTATATTTACATATTTCATCAACTATGTTAATATCTATTTTATCATCAAAACAAGCAATTAAAGAATTTTCGTCAACAAAATATACTTTATTATTTATAATATTTTTTTCTTCTATTTTTAAATCTAATGTTAATCCTAAATCTAAAATTACTTGTGTTAAAATATCTTCACTTGTTCTGTCTTCTTTTATGTTTGATTCAAACATATCTAATTGACCTTGCACTATATCATTTGGTTTATAATATACATCATTCATGTTTGAAGAATCTATTTTATACACTCTAAAGCCATAATCTATATTAGCATTTCTTTCTTCTTTTATTTTTTTTGCTGCTCTTCGAATTCTCTCTTCGCCTATGTCACATACAGTATTATAGTTGCCTGCATTTATTTTCTCTGGTATTTGAACTAAAATATATTTTCTCTTTCCTTCATCTTCTGAGTTTAATTTCAATATAGAATGTGCAGTAGTAGAACTTCCGCTAAAAAAGTCCATAATAATGGAATTATTATTTGAACCAGCTTCTAAGAAAAGTTTAATTAATTCTATTGGTTTTGGAAAAGAAAATATTTTTTCTCCTAATAATTCTTCCACTTCTGCAGTACCTTTTCTGTTTGTATATCCTTTTTCATACAGAAAACTTCTTATTAGCTTTGCAGTATTTCTCATCTTTTGTACAATTCTAAATTCATCACCTACTTTATACCCTACGATTTCCTTATTCAAATTTGCTCTGGCTTTTTCCTCCTTGCCCCAACGCCAAACGAATTGAACATTATTTTTGATTGATTTTGGCGGATATACTTCAATATATCCTGCTTTATTTTCAAGAGACAATTCATAAAATCCATTTGTGTCTTTTTTCAATGGATTTACGTAGAATGGATAGTACAAATTAGGTCTATTAATATTTGTAAATGCTTCATTACTATTATATAACGGATGAATATTAAAGCCTCCTTTTTCATCTTCATATAAAAATTTTTTATCATCATCTTGAATTAAGTTTGTGTATGTCTTGTCAATATTTTTGGCATAAAACAAAGCATATTCATGCATTTTTCCTATGTGACCATAGTCTCTTGCATTCGGAGTTGAATTTATGCAAAAGCATCCTATGAAATTTTCTTCTCCAAAAATTTCATCACTTATTTTTTTCATATTAGCCTGTTCATTATCATCAATACTTATAAAAATAACTCCATCATTTGATAATAAGTTTCTTGCTAACTTCAGCCTTGGATACATCATTGATAACCAATCACTGTGAAATCTGCCATTTGATTGACTATTAGATACTAGTCTATTTCCGTCTGTATCTACTTGACCGCTAACTTCTAATTCTGAATTAGAATCTTTATTAAAATTATCATTATAAATAAAATCATTTCCCGTATTGTATGGAGGATCAATATAAATACATTTTACTTTATTCAAATAAGACTCCTGTAAAATCTTTAATGCTTCTAAATTATCTCCTTCAATGTAAATATTTTGAGTATTGTCAAAATCAACTGATTTTTCTCTTAATGGTCTTAATGTATTTTTAGTTGGTGTATTAGCTGTTAAAATTGCTTCTTTCTTTCCTGGCCATGTTAATTGATATTTTTCCTTATTTCCTTCGACAATATCTTTTGAAAGTTCTTGTTTTAACAAATCAAAATCAATAGCTTTACCTTTTTCACTTTCCACAACAACATCTGGAAATAAATTTCCTATTTTTTCAATGTTTTCATCTACTATGTCTACTGACTCCATATCTAATTTATCCATTATTGAGTTCCTCCATTTCTTTTTCTAATTTTCTCAATTTTTGGTTTAGTTCTACTTTTCTATTAAACTGTTTTTCTTGTATTATTTTATTTCTTAGTGCTTTTATTTCTTTTTCTAATTCAGTTATATATTTTTGTTTTTCTATTTCTTGTTTTAGTTCAGTTTTATTATCTACTATATTTCCAACTTGTCTAACTATATTTTCATAAACCCTATTAAGATCTAGTCCGTCTATTTCAAATTTAATATTTTCATTCCATTTTGAATAGATTATATCATTATCATATTGTATTGCATAAATAAACTCATTATTGCATATAATTTCAAACAAAATAGGATAAGGTATTGCTTTAATAATAAAATTTAATATATTTTTGGCATTATATTTTTCTTTAAGAATAATCTGAAATACTTCTATTTCTTCTACATTGCTTGTTTTACTAATATTTAAGTTGTCTTCAGATATTTTATATTTCCAGTATACCTTCTCAACTTTTTCAATAAACTCTTTTTTTAAGCTAGTAGATATTTGTATTCTATCATAAAAAATTTTCTTTGGGACAACTTTATTTACAACACATACTTTTGGTAATTCAATCATATTATACAATTACTACAAATGCTATTAACTCAAAATCTTCAATTCCTTTTATTTCGTTTTGTAGCATAGTAGTTCCCCCTCTCCTGAATAAGCTCTCTATATCCGTTTCCTGTTTTACATTTATTATAGATTCAATACTCTTATTTAATAAATCAGAATATTTACTCATTTCCATTCCATCATTTGTTTCATCATTAAATTTATAATATGCTTCTTTTATTGGCTCTTTTTTTCCTTTTGAAATATATCTTAGTAAATCTAATGTATTCTTTACATTTAGATAACTTGAAAGAACTTGTCCATTATCTTTAATATAAACAATATAAAAAGGGTGTAATTGATTAGAACTTTCTATTTTCACATTTGAGTTTATATTTTTTAATACAAATATTGTTCCTTTTTCTACTCCATTTTTTTCATCCGAAGGAACTACTGAGTGCATACCATTAACCACATAGTCTAAATTTCCATTTACTTTAATGTATTCTAGTAAATCCATTCTATAATCATTCAAACCTAAATCTGTAATAGAAACTCCTGTATTCATATCTTCTAAATCAACTACTTCTTCTTTTAATTTTTGTAACTGCTCTTTTCTATATTCCATATCGTTTGATTGATTAGTCAAAACATTATCTTCCCCAGTAGCTGAAATATCTAACATGTACATTCTGCTTTCTACTCTATTCTTTAAATTTATGTAATCATCTAAACTCATGTTTGGCCAGAAATTCACTAATTGTATTACTTTATTCTTTGAGCCTATTCTGTCAATTCTTCCAAACCTCTGTATTATTCTAACTGGATTCCAGTGAATGTCATAGTTTATTAAATAATCACAATCTTGCAAGTTTTGACCTTCACTTATACAATCAGTTGCAATTAATATATCTATTTCTTTATTTTTCTCTCCTTCTAATATATCTCTATTTTTAGAAATTGGGGAGAAATTTATAAGTAAATTATTATAATCTTTGTCTATATTTAAAGTACATCTATTAGTTCCCGTTCCAGTAACTAATGCAGTATCAAGATCATATTCTATTTTTATTACTTTACTTATATTTTCATATAAATAATTAGCCGTATCTGCAAAAGCACTAAATACAATTACTTTCTTATTTTCTTCATTTATTGGATTCTCTATCTTATTTCTTATTATATTTATAAGTTCTCTTAACTTTAAGTCATGTTCTGGTTTGATTTTTTCAAACTCATTTGATAGATTTGTAAGGATTTCCTGATCATTCTTTAAATCTTCTTTCCATCCAATAGTGTTCATATCTTTTAAATTAATCTTTACTTTTCCACCAATCGAGGCATTATTTTCTAATAGATCTTCTATATCTTCATCTTCATCATAGTTTTCAAGATTAACATTTTCTACTAATTGATCTGTTCCATTTTTTTCAAATTCATTTATCGAATTTATTGTACTATTTATTAGTCCTAATATTTTGTTAATTGTTATTCTAAATGAATCAACTGAACTTTCTAGTCTTTTTAATAGGTTTATTCTCATCAACTTTTGTAAACTTTGCTCTCTATCTGCTTGTCTTAGTGTTACATTTCCACCTTTTACTTTTGTATCATAGATTTCCTCATACAAACTGATTTTATTTTGTAAAATATAATCAAAAGGTGTATATATAGACATATTAAGTTTTGAAAGCATATTATATATTTCTTCCATTGTATAGAAATTATCTAAATCGGTTATTTCAGTTGACTTGCTAATAGGTTTCAATCTCGTTGGGAACTTACCTATTTTAGACATATCATAGTATTTTTCTATATGTTTTCTGCTTCTAGCTATTGTTACACTATCTAATAGTTTAAAAAAGTCAAAATCTTTATTTAATTCTTTTAATAAATTTGCTGAAGTTCTTTCTTCAACTGGTAACTTTGACCATTCATTAAATATTGCTTGAGCATTTTTTAGGATAGTATCTATAGATTTTGTCTTGCTAATATTCTCATCTATTTTGTCAGTATTTCCTTCATAAGCTAATGCTAATTGGTTCTTTAAATCAGTAAATCTATTATTAACTGGCGTAGCAGAAAGCATTAAAACTTTTGTCTTTACTCCTGCTTTCATAACATCATTTAATAATTTACTATATCTAGTTTCTCTATCATTTCTTGCATTATTATTTCTAAAATTATGTGATTCATCTATAACTACTAAATCATAATTTCCCCAATTTACTCTAGATAAATCCATTCCATTAGAATAGCCCTTTTTCCTTGATAAATCTGTATGATATAAAACATCATAATTAAATCTATCTTTTTGCAAAATATTATCTTTATAATTTGTTTTATATGTATTCCAGTTTTCAGCTAATTTTTTAGGGCATAATACTAATATGCTTTTATTTCTTTCTTGATAATATTTTATTACTGCTAAAGCAGTAAATGTTTTTCCTAAACCAACACTATCTGCTAAAATACATCCATTGTATTGTTCCAACTTATTTATTATTCCTAATACTGCATCTTTTTGAAAATCATATAATGTATTCCATATTACAGATTCTTTGAAACCTGTTCTGTCATTAGCTAAATTATCTTCTGAAACATCTATCAAAAATTCATTAAAAATATTGTACAAAATCACATAATAAATAAATTCTGGAGAATTTTCTTTGTATAAATCAGCAATAAAATCAACAACTTCATCTGTTACATCTTTTAATATTTTGTCATTATTCCATAATTCTTCAAAAGATTTTAAATAGTATTTTGTCATTTCGTAATTATCATCTATTTTCGTTACTGGGTTAAAGACTGTATTGTCTTTTTGGTAGCCCAATCCTGCAGATGAAAACTCATCAACATTTAAATATGTTATTTTGTCATTTATATTCATAAATTTTTGAATAGGATTATTGTTAATATTACTCTTAAACTTTACTTTTTCTTTAATCCAATTAGCACATTCTCTTGCTATCGCTTTGCCATTTAATTTATTTTTTAGTTTGATTTCAAATTCTGAGCCTACAACACTCTTTTCTCTTTTATAATTATTTATTTCAAATTGCCTTTCTTGTTTCTGCTCTTTTTCTTTTTTTATAAAAGTAGGGTTTGTAAATATAAATTCTAATTCATCTATTTGAGATAATTGTTTCTTTAGTTCTTCATAACTATACATAGAAAACACAGCTGAAGCAATATAACATTTATCTTTTACTTTAATTTCTTGTTTTAGGTCATCTCCAAATTTTTCAATCCTATTATCTAAAACTTTCATTTATTTTCTCCATTCAATATAATTCTTTCTACTATTTTATATCATAAATAATTATATTTCTCAACTTTTTATATATTATTATATACTCTTTTAAATCCATTGTTATATTGCAATCTTAGTATATCAAATTTTTTATCTTCAAATATTTCTTCGTGATATATTCTTCTATACATTTCCTTAGTTAATTTATAGGCAAATTCTATCAAGTTTTCTAATTCATTAAGATTTATAATTTCATCAAATTTTAAACTTTTTAAACCATTAGGATATCCTTTATCTAAATGAGCAATATTTTTGTCCCTCATTATTTTTAATTTTCCCAAGCATTCCATTTCTTCAATTTTTTGCTTATTATCTAAAGCATATTTTATTAAATCATGATCTTTATTGTTTATTGTCGAATCACAATATATCATACTTAATATATTGCATAAAGTTATAGAATTTATATTTTTGTCATAAATTTTTGTTAATTTTGAAAGTATAGAATATTCTAGTGCATCAATTATAGTAATATTTATCTCTTTATAATTCTCATATTTACTAAAGTCTTTACACATTAAATCAAATACTATATATTGAGATTTTGCATAATATATTTCTCTAAATAACAGTTCCAATTTTTCTTTTAATTTTATTTTCGATTCAGTCATCTATTTTTACTCCTTATGCCATGAATTATATCAAAAGTTATAAAAAAAATAAAGCAACCTATCTATCATTTTTCTGCATATTTCTTATTATTTTCTTTATAATTTTTCCCTGTTCTTTACTAATTCTCGAACTAACAACAGCTAAATTTACCAACATTATCGCATTATCTAATGTAAAAACATCAGATTTTCCATTTGAAATTTTCTCATAATAATATTCTACTTCATCAATTACATAATCTGGTGTATAAGCAGGAAATTTTACTTTCAATTGTTCCATTTTGTTATTACCTTTCATAATTTTTTCTTATATTTTAACATTGTTTTTATTTCAATTCAACAAACTACTTCGACAAATTGAACTATTTTTCTGCTATTTCAATTTGCCAAAGTGGTTGCTTTTAAACTTTCTATATAATTTTCATTAAATTTACTAATAATATGAGAGGTGATGAGAGATGAAATTGTCAGATGCAATAAGAAAAAGAATTAAATTCTTTTTAAAGAAAAATAACATGAAAATATGGGATTTATGCAAAGCTACTGGCATTCCTTGCTCTACAATTTCTACCTTTATGAGTGGAAAAACTGAACTAATCAAATTAGATACTTTACTTCACATTTGCGAAGGTTTTAATATATCATTAGGAGAATTCTTTACAGATACTATTTTTGATAATGTTTATCAAGAAGATAATAAAGACTAACGCAACGGTTAGTCTTTATTATCTCCTCTATATTTTTCTAGTAGTTCACTCTTTATCTTTTTATTTTGATACTATTACTTCTTTTATATCTTCATCTTTAATCTTTGTTATTTCTTTAGTTTTGCCTTTTTTATCTACTATTTCAACTTTATATGAATTACTATCTACTTCTAGGATAGTTGCCAAGTTTCCATCTAACAATCTTACAACTTCAAATACTTTATTTTTCATATATACCTCTTAACTTTATCATCATTATTTAAGCATTTATTTTTTCAAATTTATCTAATATATTTCTATATTCTTCATTTGCTTTTTGTATATCTCCATTTTTTGAACTTCTACTAAAAATGTATTCAATTATATTGTTTTCAATTTGCATTGTTTCTTCTTTTGTATAATCTCTATCTTCTATTTTTTTAATTTTTGCTATTAAATTTATTTCTTCCTCATTAAATTTCTTATATATATTCATTTTTTCCTCCTATTTATTACTTTACAGCTATCATAAGTTCATTATCTTGTACTGTAATTTTAGCATTGTTATATTCAAATTTTGCTCCAGTAAAATATACTTTATAATTTTCATTTTCTAATTTTGTTCTTATTAAAATCAAAAATCTATCTGTATCTTCTTCAGATAAATTATATTTTACTCTTAATTCGTAAAATGTATATCTTATATAATTTGGATCTTTTTTAATTTTGTTACTTAAAGTATTTTCTATTAGTTTAATAATTTTGCTATCTTCCAACTTATCCTCGCTCCTTTTTTATACTATCAAATAATATCATAATTTATAAAAAAAATAAATAGTACCAAGCAAAGTTTCATAACCTTACCTGGTACTATTTTTATTCATATTTAGGGCTACCATATCCCATTACTTGTTCATTGTCAAATGAGTACATTCTCTCTGCACATTTATCACTTGTATTACCTTCTATTGTATAAATATTTTTATTTGTTATATCAGTCCTTGTTACTATTCCTACATGATCACTTACTCCATCTTGGTTTCCATTTTCATCATACCAATCAAAAAAGATAATATCTCCTACAATAGGATAATAACTTTCTCCACTATCGTGCCATTGGTTTCTTTCTTTAAACCATTTAATTCCATCTCCACAACCAGAAAATTTAGGGATAACACCTTTATCTATATACCCACATTCATTCGCACACCAACTAACAAAGCAGGCACACCATTCTACTCGACTTTCAAAGCCATACCAACTCCAAAATTTATCTCCACCTTCATTTCCTATTTGTGCTTTTGCTACTAATACTATTTGTGTATTAGGCATTTGAGATTCATCATACTCTACATCCCCCTCACTATTAAAAATTAATGCCACAAAACCTGCAATCAGTACAATTATTGAAATAACCACAACTGCTACCCAACCTCCTGCAGCAATAGCTGCAACTATTGCTTTCGTTCCTGCTATTATTGCTTTTACTGTTGCTACTACTGCTTTTATAGCAAGTTTTGTGGCTTTTATAGTAGCTTGTACTGCTTTTTTTGAAGCTCTGACTACTCTCTGCGTCATTTTTATACTTTCTTTAGCTACTTTTTTAGTATTTTTAGCTACCCTTTCTGTTGTCTTTATTCCCTTTTTAGCAAGTAGTTTAGTGTTTTTGGCAGTTTTTATACTCTTTTTTGCCCCGTTTTTAATTGTTCGTTTTGATTTATCTATCACATTTTTTAATTCTTTAGTATTTTTACTTTTAATCCTATTTTTTAATGTTTCTACTTTTTGTTTTCCTTTTATAAAATTCTGCTTAGTTTCTTGCAAAGATTTTTTACCTATTTCGTTTCCTTTTTCTATACCTTTTCTTGATAAATAACTTATATCATTTTGCACCTTACTACTTGCATAATCTTCAGCTGTATCATTTTGTTCATTTACTGTAAATTCATTTATTTTTTCTTTAGTAGTTACTAAATTGTTTTTTAATTTTTCAAGCTGAACTGCACTTCTATCTAATTTTTTTATTGTACCATTTGGTTTAGTCTTTATCTCTGGCATTTTACCACCTCCAGACTTCTAAATTTGTTTAGCTACTATGACCATTCTTCCATTTTTTTGTGAGTATTCACATGTAGATAATGTAATCAACTTATCTCCATAATTTATATCTACACCTGTATCATAACATTGTAAATTTTTACAATTACTCAAGAATTCGTTTAATTCCTGTATATCACTAAAATTTGTATAACTATAATATTTAAAGCCTTTGTCTGAATAAGCAACTGTCTTAAAAACAAGGGCTATTTCATAATTTTTCTCTATTGTCTGTCCATTATAATAACTGTAAAATTTAATAAATCTATGACTTTTATAAAAACTATGTTTTTTATAATCATCTAGTTGTGCAAACATACTATTATCATTCATGTGATGACCATATATAATCAAATTGTCGCTATATTGTACATTACAATATTCTGCTAAATACGGCGTTCCATGACTAGAGTAATTTTTATAAATATTTCTATGAAGATAATAATCTCCATTTTGCATAACTGGATAATCTATATTTGTTCCTTCAATTTTTATCCATCCAACTACATCTGAATTTATCTTTGCAATATTTCCTAAATTATAGTTGCTGTTTATATTTTCCTTATCTACTTCTTCATTAGAATTTTTATCATCTTCATTACTATTTGATGAATCTTCTATTACAACTTCTTGTAAATTCTTATATATATCTGTTTCTTTCTTATTTTCTACAAACTCCTTAATAATAAAATAACTACTAATAGCAAGTATTACTATTAGTAGTATTAAAATAATTTTGTATTTCTTATTCATTTAACCCTTCTCCAGGTCTTGTTGTCATTAATTTATAAAGCTCAGTATTCTTTGGAAACCTATTAGCAAAAGGAACTAAAGCTGATCCTACTTTTATCAAGCCCTCACCAGCACCTACATTCGTAATATAACTCATTTGCAAATCTGATATATTAAGAAGTTTTGCAAGCTCTGCTCTATCTGTGCTTGCTTGATTAAGCATTATAATAAATTCTGAGTTTGCAAGCATAGTTCTTGCAGTATGACTTTGTAGTAAATCTTCTACATTTTGAGTTATACCAGTAGCAAATGCTCCATATTTTCTAACTCTTTTCCAAAGTGTAAATAAGAAATTTGCAGAATATTCATATTGAAATAGAAGATATATTTCATCTATAAAAATATATGTATTTTTTCCTTTTGTTCTATTTGCAGTTATTCTATTTAGTATAGAATCTAATACAACTAACATTCCAAGTGGTAATAATTGTTTTCCTAAGTCTAAAATGTCATAGCAAATTAAACCACTAGAGGTGTTTACATTTGTGTTCATAGCAAATGTATTTAGTGAGCCATTAGTAAATAGCTCAATAGCAAGTGCTATTTCTTTAGCTTCTTCTTCAGGTTGATTTAATAGTTGTTCTCTAAAGTCCTGCAATGTTGGTGGTATTCCTTGATAATTACCTTGTTGAAATACTCTATAAACATTCGCTGTGCATCTATCTATAATAGATTTTTGTTTCGGTCCAAGATTACCACTTCCTATAAGTTGTTCACACAAAGATAGTATAAATTCAGATTTTAAAATAACAGGATTTGCTCCATCTCCATATTCAGAATTCATGTCCATTGCATTTATATGATTATTACTTGTAGCAGATATTTTAATTACCTCTCCATGTAATGCCCTAACTAAAGGTGCGTATTCTCTCTCTGGATCAATTATGATTATATCTGCTTTTGGATCTCTTAATCTAATAGAAGATATTTCTTGCTTTCCTGCAAATGATTTACCACTTCCACTAACTCCTAAAATGAATGAATTTCCATTCAATAGTTGCCTTCTATCAGCAATTATCATATTTTTACTTATAGCATTTTGACCATAATAAATGCCATTCTCGTGCCTTATTTCTTGCACTTTGAATGGCATAAATACTGCTAATGACTCAGTTGTCAAAGTTCTTAACGCATCTATTTTTCTTACTCCAAAAGGTAATACTGTTTGTAATCCATCTAATTGTTGATATTTTAGAACTCCTAATTGACATAAGTTTTTACTTGCAATTTGCTTAATAGCCTCTGTATCGCTTTCTAATTTTTCTTTTGAATCATTTGTAATTACAACTGTTATAACAGCTAAAAACATTCTTTGATCTCTTAAAGTTAAATCATCTAGAAATTCTTTAGAATCGTTTCTCTGTTGTTCCATGTCATAAGGTATAATGCTACTCCAGTTATTGTTTGCATTTTGTTTTCTTTGCCAGTTTGTTATATTAGTTTCTACTCCTAACCTTCGATTTTCAGCTTCTTTTACAGCTTCGTCAGTTGGTATAGGAATAATATCTATTGATAACATCATATTTCTATTTAAGTCTGTTAGTTCAGCAACCATATCATCATTTATATAACTTGCATATTCTTTTAGAAAAAAAGCTCTACCATACCTATTTCCTATCATAAAATAATCTTTTTGAAGCTCAGCTGAATCTGGACAAATAAAATCTCTAAAGTCATGACCTTTTCTCATAGTTTCGTGTATGTCAAAATGGAATGAAGTTTCTTCTCCTGTCCTATAAAAATCATGGGCTATTCTTAATCTTTCTTTTGCGTCTAATTCAATACATTTTGAGCCTAATGTATTAAAGTGATTCATTAAATCTGTACTAGCTCTTGTAAAATAATTTCTTGCTTCTTCTACACTATCTTTATAAACAGAAATTGTAATTATTTTCTCTTGTACTATTTCATTTGCATTTCTTGCTTGATTTACTAACATTTGATTATATTCATGTCTATATTTATCTAACTCATCATTAGCATCATCTAATAAAATAGTTTTTTCAAAATCTAATTTATTTATTCTTCTGTTATTTATAGTAATCTTTGTAGTAGCCCCTGTATCTAAAGAATTAAGTAATGCAGAATAATCTAAAAACATTGCTTCTTTATCTTCTTTACTAGCTACTGCATAATTTATGTCTAAAAATTTAAAGGATTTTGAATATTTATTTCTTCCTACAAGAAAAATCCCATCTTCCCATATTGCCTTTACAGGTATAATATCTTGCACACATCTAGGTACTTTAAACTTTTCTTTATCTAATCTAAATATCTTTTTTAGTGTTTTCAGCATTATCAATTACCTCCTTTTTTGATTTTTTAGGCTTTTTATTTTTCTTTTCTTTATGCTTATGTTGTGGCTTTACTAATCCTTGTTTTAAATTTTTTTCAATTGTTGGTTTGAACATTTCTGCATATATATTTTTGGATTTAAAAGTTAATGTCTTTGGTGTAAGAAACTCTGATCTAATAAAAGCTATAATAAACTTTTCAGCAGTCATTCCGTTATATTTAACAAAACCTAATACTGCAAAAGGTGCAGCACCTAAAATACATATCCAACTTAATATTTCTATTCCAAAGAATGGCTTTAATGAAAAATATAATATTACGGCTACCACACATGCCAATAAAGAAAAAATGAACTGACGCATAGTCAGTCCAAAGAAAATACTTTCACTAAATTCTCTAATATCTTTATTTATTTTAACCTCCATCTACCTTGCCTCCTTATTTCTATTTCTATTTTTAGATTTCTCTTGTTTTAACCTATCTTTGTTATTTTCATACCACTTTTCAAACTTCTCCCATTCAGCTTCATTCATAACTACATCTTCAATAAAGATAGGTTTACATTTGTTATGTAATTCAAACATTTTTTCTTCCCATTCTTTAATATTTTCAATATGTCTAATATCTTTAATACCTTGATGCCATTCATGTACTTTTCCATACACTTTGATATACTCATCTAAAGCTTCATATTTTTTATTTCCCAACTGTATTCTTAATTTTTCGTAATCTTGCGATATACTCATTTTAATAACCTCCATTTATCTTTCTCTTTGTATTTTATTCTTGATTTTTTCTATTACTCCAAATTGTGGATAAGACCTATAACATCTGCTAAAATAATGTTTAAAGTAATCTTTTCCATTTTCGGAATACATATACATCCAATCATCAGGATTTTTCATTCCTCTTTTTATTGCATTATCAAACGCATCTTCTGGATTTTCTCTTATTTTCATGCCTTCAAATATACTTCCTTCTGGGTGTACTAAATATTTAATTCCATTTTCTTCTGTATGTATAAAGTCCTTATTCATATTTTTTGCTCCTTTCATTCTAGATTCCCATCATTTCTCTCACGATTCTATCTGACAGTCTTATTGTTCCTACTAAAACTAACATATTAAAAATAAGTTCGCCTACATATTTCCATACCATATTAATTGCTTCTGCACTTGCATCTATTACAGGTGGAGATGTTGCAAATGCAGAAAATATGATACAAGCAAGTACAATTATTGCACCTTCTAAGCAAACTGCTATATAGCTTTTTAAAAAACTCTTACCAATATTCTGTGTTGTTTCTCCTGCAAATGATGATAAAGGTATTGGAGCTATCGCTGTATACATATATAATTTAAAAAATCTACCATACACAGTAAGTATTAGAATAAAAGATAAAACTGTAACAAATAATCCACCTAAAATTGTAACAGCCCACAAAGGAATGCTTTCAAAGAATCCACAATCCTCAATAGCAGTTATTATTTCTTGAGGTAAAGTCATTGCACTTGCCTGAAATGAACTCTTTGCCATTATTGTACTAACTATTCCTTGTATAATTCTAAATACAGCAAGCATTAAATCGAGACCATAAGTAACAATACCTTTTGCAATGGCAAACCTCAAAAAAAGTTTTAGTGCTTGCTCTGGTCTTTTAAGTTCTGAAAAATTGGTACAAGTTCTCACAACTCCAACTACAAAAAATAATACAAGCAATGCTAGTCCAATTGCTTGTAATGCTCCATTTATATTTACAATTATCTCCCATATAGTTCCACCTTTAAAGGTTGATGGACTTTGTGTTACTAAAGTATAAATTTCGGACAGTTTTCCGTTCCAGGTATCAAGAGCATTTTGTAAATTTCCTACAACCCAGTTCAAATTTAAGCACCTCCATTCCTATAATCTTCCATTTTTATATCACTTTCTATTTCATTTCCCCATGAATCCCAACCTGTAACTTTTTCTCTTGCAAAAAGTTCGATTCTCGGTAAATCTCCAACCAATTCTACAATTTTATCTCTTACTATTGCAGGTTTACGACTATGTTCTTCTATTGGAGTGTCAATTATTTGATGTACTTTTCTGCTAATTCTTTTGATGTTCCCTTTTGTTGCAATTAAACATAGTTCTGAATTAGCTCTTGTCCAATATCCCATACCCCAAAACCATGAATTAGATTTTTTATTTCGTTTTACCCATGTAAAGCCACAAGTTTTATACTTAAATCCCCATGCCTCTATAACTTTTAAGCCTTCTCTTAAACATGGATAAGTAACCCATATAAATAAAATGCAGTTTTTATCTGAAATAGCATTTATAAAATATTTTAAATTTATAATATCTTCTATATTCATTGTTTTATAATGACTTTCTGCACTTCTTCCATTCCCTTTCTTTGACCAAACTTTGTACTGCCATGGGGGATCTGCATATATAATTTGATATTTTTTCTCCATATATTCGCCTCCTCAAAATGAATTTAGGCAGATAAAATATCAAATAAAGATATTTATATCTGCCACTTTTTTAACCACCAGTAATTAGATTTAAAATTTCTTTAGAGAATGTAATAACAATACCACCAGCAAGTGTCATAATTCCATTTGCTCTTTGTGTAGGATCATGTGATTTCAAACTCATACCAATTTGCACAACTCCAAACCCTAATATAATCATTCCGACAGCTCTAATTAAACCAAAAATGAAATCAGACAGATTATTTATTACTGTAAGGGGATCATCAGTTGCAAAAGAATAAACTTGCTGTGCTACATTTAATGCAACTACATAACCTATAATTATTGCACCTCTTTTTAAAAATTTCTTTAATATTTTCTTTCCTTTTCCTATTTTTTTATTTTCCATTATATTTTTCCTCCCTTTCTAATTAACATAATATCTGCTTTTGGGCATAAAAAAAGCCCAGAGTTTTATTTGCATTAAATAAACTCTGGGTTAATTGATATTATTTCTAATTTCTACATTATCTTTAAACATATTTTCTATTTCTTCATTTGATAATATTTCCACATCAATTTCTTGTTGTTCTAATTCTTTAAGTTCATTTACATTTATTCCTATATTGTCTAAATCAAAAGTAATTGTTCCTATTGCATTTTCTGTTCCTCCATGCATATATGGTTTTATATTTTTATTGCCAATTGGTGTATATTGACTATTAAAATGCTCTTTTAGATTAAACTTAAAATCTTTTACTGGTCTTTCACCTCTAATAAATAATAATGCATAATTATTATCTAATAATCTAACTTCATCTGGAGTCAGTAGTTCTCTACCTGCAATTTGGTCATTTTCTGAATAATTACCATGTGAGCCAAAGCTTCTTCCATAAGAATTTGTATCTATAGTTTCTTTGCCTAATAATTCACTTATATATTTGTGTGTACTTTGTTCATTACCACCTAAATATAAGAATTCATCACAATTTCCTACAATTGACTCCCATTGTTTTTCAAAGAGTGCTTTTAATTGAGCTAAATTCTGAAGAATTATAGAAACAGAAACTTCCCTTGAACGCATGACACTCAAGATTTTGTCAAAATCATCTGGTAGACTAACATTGGCAAATTCATCCATAACAAAATGAACATGAACAGGTAAACTTCCACCATATTTATAATCAGCTAAATAAAATAGTTCTTGGAATAATTGTGTATATAATATGCTAACAAGAAAATTAAATGATGTATCATTATCTGGTATAATTGCAAATAATGCAACTTTCTTTTCTCCTAATGATGGTAAATCTAATTCGTCTGTCTGCGTTAGCTGTGCCATACTCTCTAAATTAAATTTTTCAAGTCTTGAAGCTAATGTTACTTGTATAGATTTTAATGTTTTTGCAGAACCAGAATGATATGACCTATAATATTTTAATGCTATATGGTCTGGATTTCTGGTTTCTAATCTATTAAATAGCATATCAAGTGGGCTAACATAGTCATCGTCATCTTCTTTTACATCTCCTGCTCTCAATAACTCCATAACCATTGTAAAATTTTGTTCTTCTGGTGGAGCCTCATATTTCAGATAAAATATTAAAGCTAGTAATAACATTGATGCAGCTGTATATAGCAATAGGTAATCCTTTGATATTATCTCCAGATTTTCCCCTGCTCCACACCGTACGTGAAATTTTCATTTCATACGGCGTTCCATCAAAAATAATTATTATACTAATTTACAATTTCCAACTAATTCTCTTAGTTCATTAAGTTTTTGCATTTGCTCTTCATTAAGGTTTTCATTTTGCAAATATTCATTTATTTTATCTTTATCTGTTATGTGTACCAATTTATGAATATTTTTAGTTATAAATATCAAATTTTGATATTTATCTGTCCCACCTTTTTGTTTCATAACTTTGTGGTGTACTTCCATATCTCCAATTTGTAGGGGTTTTCCTGAAATTGCACATTTTCCATTTTGTGCTACATATAATGAAATTCTATTGTCATTAAATTCTTCACTTGCATTTGTTATTGGATTTCGCATTATATATATCAAAATATATTTGTCTATTTTCTTTAAATTGTTGTGTATTTTAGTTCTACCTTGTGGAGTATAGTTACACATATCTTGTGAAAAGCATAATGGTGGTTTTGTACTAACATAATGTATAGGAAATATTGCTACTCCTTTTATATATATTGTTTTTCCACTATAACCTCCATAAAATTTTATGAATGCTTTGCTTTTTCCACCTTTGTTTCCTGCGAATGTTTTTGTTCTACATTTAAGGCTCTTTGTAAGTCCATAGGCAATTTTTTCAAAATCTATATATACATTTGTTGCTATTCTATAATATTGATGTATTCCTAGTATTACAGAGTTTAATTTTAATGCACTTGGCTTATCTTTATATTTTCCTAATTCTTTAATTGCTGATTTAATATTTGTTTTTATTTTCTTTTTCGATTTATCGCAAATATGGGATTTAACAACCCAACGAGTCCCCTTTTTATAAACTTTTAATTTAAAGCCTAAAAATTCAGAGTATTCAGTTTTTAAATTTACTATTTTTGTCTTTTCTTCACTAACATCAAGTTTTAATCTTTCTTTTAACCATTGTTTTGTTGCATAATACATTTTTACTGCTTGTTCGTGAGTTTTGCAAAACAACTTAAAATCATCTGCGTATCTAACTATCATAACTTGTTTTAAGTTTGACTTATTTAACGCTATTCTTCTCCAATCTTTACAATAGTCGCCATTTAATTTCTTTGTGTACCATTGATTTGATACCCACCAATCAAGCTCATTTAAAACTATATTAGCCAACAATGGACTTAATATTCCGACCTTGTGGAACTCCTTTTGTTGGAATACCTACTCCTTTGATTTCTGCTTTTAACATTTTTGATATAATACATATAAGATTTTTGTCTTGTATTCCCATACTCCATATTTGTTTTAACAATTTTGAATGGTCAACATTATCAAAAAATCCGTGTATATCTATATCAACAACGTGATACAATTTGTTTATATTTGCAAATCTCATTGCCATTGCTATTGCGTGATTAGTTCCTCTATTAGGTCTAAAGCCATAATTATCTTTATGAAATTTTGCTTCGCAAATTGGCTCTAATACTTGCTTAATACATTGTTGTATAAGTCTATCTTCTATTGTTGGTATTCCTAAAGGTCTAGTTTTTCCATTTGGTTTTGGTATTTCAACTCTCCTTACAGTTTGAGGTTTGTAATCTGCAAGTCTATTTCTAACATATTGGACAAGATTATTTGTTTTTATCTTTCCAATAGCAATAATTGTATTGTTGTTAGTTCCTGCTGTTTTACTACCTTTGTTTTTCTTTATATTTCTGTAAGCAAGTTGTATATTTTCTTCACTTTCAATTAGTTCTAGTAAATTTTTAAACTTTTTTCCGTTTTTACTTTGTTCATAAAGTTTATCAAATTCATTTTGCAAATTATAATATTCGTTATTTCTTAAATGCTTTTTCTTTTTGAACTTTTGATTTTTAATTGTCATAAGTCGGCTTTTCCTCCTATTTCTAAGATTTATTGCCTCTATTAGTCTTACAAGAACCTTATGTTTTAGAACTCCTTTCTAAAATTTGTAAATTTTGTATAAATTAATTATTTTTGACTTGTGGCTATCCCTCCACTCCTTATTATCAGAGTTTCATAGGTACTGTGCCACTACTCTCACTAACATTAATGTAAGTTATTTATTCCCTACAACTACTTCATAGGTGTTAAGCCCTCAGTATTGTTAGCTTTCCCTGTTCCAATATTTCTATCTTTACATATATACTTTTAGGTCGTTCCTATAAGCCTGTTTGCTTGATATTACCTATAATAATATAAGGTGTTTCATCTCTGGGAACCTTACTCCACCTCACAAACATCATATTAAAATGATTATAGCCTTTCGACTAACTCCCGTTCTAGGCTTGTACATTCGGAAACTTCGTCATTTTGCCCGTCTTAACAAAAATTCTAACCATGAGTATTTTATAGACTTCCGACATATAGATTGCATATCCTACCTCTAGGACACTTTCCTTGATTAATTTCTTAATCATTAGGGCAATTCTCTGCCGACTTCACCGAGCTTATAACCAAAATATTCTTAACAATATTTTCGCTATTCGGAGTATTAAAGTGGCGTTTCAAGGCGTTACCCTATCATTCCACCAATCGAAATATTAGTTTTAAAACATATTAAATTAAAGTTTTAAGCAGTTCTTTTCAAACTGCAACAGGTCGCACCCCAAAAAGGATCATTTGTTGTGCTACCTTTTGGAGTAGTTGACTTAAACAAGTTGGTTGATAACTTTTGAACATCATTATCAGTTTTAATATATACAAATGGATTATAGCAATGAGATTTTTCCATATTTATTAAGTCTAAAACTTTTACTTCATACCCATTTTTCTCTAATAGATAACCTGTATCACGAAGAATCTCGCCTTTTGGATCTAGTATCACATAAGATGTAGCACATTGCATTATGTTCGGCTTGCAATAACTATATGTTTTACCTGCACCAGAGCCACCTATTACAAGGACATTTACATTTCTTCTATGTTTCTTTCCATTTAAACCAATAGAAACATTTTTCGTTAGTATTTTATTATAATTATTAGGTTGTTTGTATTTTTTATCTAATTCTTTTGTATCGCCCCATTTTGCCGATCCGTTTTCTTCTCTCCTTCTATAATTTTTTCTAGTAGATTCATATAATAAAATTGCTAATACATAAATTAGTAAAAAAATAAGAATAGTTTTAATGCTATTCTCTGTAAAAGTTATATTAAAAGGTTTGCTGAATATTGTACTACTATTTTTTACAATATTAATTAGTCCTCCATCAATATATGGAGATATAAGGAGAGCTATCCATATAATTGGTATTATTCCAATAATATAGAATGTTTTAACAATCTTTTTTTCATCTGGCTTCAACGGTATATTTTCCTCTTATATTTTTACTTAATGATAAAGTTTTTTTATTTTTAGGGGCATTTAATAAGTTTATAATCAATTTATCTATTATTTCTGTATCAATATTTTGCTGTAGTTTTGCATTTCTAAATTCATTTAGTGCATTTAGCATTAATTTATAATCATATTTGTCTACTATAATTGTTCTTGTTTCTTCCATTCTATAATCCTCCTTATCTATTAGATTTTGACTTTGTCTTAGTCTTTCTAGTTTTATTTGATTTATCATGTGTAGAATTTCTTTCTTTAGTTTTTGAATTATCTAGTTTTTCTGCCTCTACTTTTAATTCTGCAAGTTCTTTCTTTACAGAAGGCTTTTTTGCTCCTTTAGAAACCCCTTCTTGCGTCTTTGAAGTCATTGAGGAAGGCTTTGACAGAGGGCTTTTTTCTGTCTTTGCCACATTGAAATTTTCATTTGTAGCTTGTTCCTTTTGTAATGGTTTTTCAGCTAAAACTTCTTCTAGTTGTTGCTCTTTGGATTTTTCTTGTACTCCCATTTCTTTTTTCTGTGCTTCTCTATCTTCAATAGATTTAGTAACTTCTGTTTTCATTTTTACAGTATCAACTGTTGTTAATTTAAACTTCTCTACTATTCTATTTATTCTTGAAGCATCTTCCTCCTTTACTATAACATCTACCATATCATCTACTTCTTTACTTTTCTTATCTCGTATAGCACAATATGTGATACCATAAGTTTTAGCTTCTTTTGCAAATACTTTTAAATCTTCTTTACTTATAGTAAATATCTTTAAAGGCTTACCTGTTTGAAGCATTCTTGTTAATTTCATTTTTCCTTTAGTTTGATTTTTATTTTTATCTTTCATCATTGTATATAGCATTGCTGCTAAATTTTTTGCACCACTGCCAGTTAATTTAGCTATTACTTCAAAGCCTTCTAAACTTAATCTTACAACTTGCTCTGAGGCATCTCCATTTACACTCATATATAATTACTCCTTTCCTTTTTTATCTTTCTCTTTTTTATTTTCCTTTGTTTCTTTTTCTAATTCTTCTTGATTATCCAACTCATCTAGATTATGTTCTATCTTTGGTACTCTTGATCTTATGTCTTCACACATTTCCACCTTCTTTCTTAATTTAATGATTTTATCATTTAAAGATGAAATGTTTTCTGCAATTTTATGCCTTTCATTTTCATCTTTTGATAACTTTCTTTTTGCCCAAAGTCTTTCTCTTTGGCTTAATAATTCATTTATTTTGTAATTAGTTTCATCTCTATAATTTAATAAAGCATCTAAAGTTTTTATATTATTCATATATAAAAACTTTGCTTCGTTTGATAGTTCTTCCATTCTTAATACATCTGCCCTAATACTAGCAGGTAATCTTTGTTGTGGCACATTATTAGGGAATACTTTTAGCAGATAACAATAATGATAATATAATGCAATAAATCCTTTTGCTTTGGCTCTTTTATGCCTCTTTGCAAAAGGATAATTTACTTTTCTATAATTATATACATTCTCTATGAAAGGTACTCTAACTGCTTGTTCTTCTAATATTCTTTTTTTTATATTTTCAATGGAATAGTCTTCTCCATATCTTCTTTCAATTCTTATATTTCTTTTATATGGTTCTTTTCTAATACTCATTTTATTTGCTCTAATAGTAACTTCATAATCTAATTTTTTCATTAAATATAAAAAATCATCATAAGAATATGCTTGTCTAATTGCTAGGTCTAAATCTCTTTTAGCATTGTTAGTATAATTATCATTATATAAAGATTTTTTATAATAGTTACCAAAATTTATTTTGCTTTTGTTACACATTTTTTCTTCTAAAACACTTAAACCATACTCATTGCATATCTCATCAGAAGTATGTCTTAATCTTCCAGTATTTGCTCTGTTACTGTAATATTTTTTTCCATCTACATAAGAAACAGAATTTAGTACAAAATGATTATGTATATGATTAGTATTTAAATGAGTTGTAACTATTACCTGAAATCTATCTCCCCACATTTCATTAGCAAGTTGTACTCCAATTTTATGAGCAAGTTCTGGACTAACTTCTCCTTCTTTAAAAGACTGATAAGCATGAAATGCTAAAATTTTATCTTCTTTATTATAATATTTTTTTGTGTCTTGCATTTCTTCATAAGCTGAATTTGGCTCACAATTTATTCCTGTAACAAAATATTCTTTTTCTGTTTTGTTTGAGTTTCTCGCATAATCTATAACATTTCTTAAATCGTCTACTATAATTTCATAATTATTTTTAAATTCTATATTTTTTGTTTTATCTTTGCATTTTGCATAATCTATAACATGATCTATTCTTTTTACTACTTTCCATAAACTTGTTGTTGCCAAATTACCACCTCCTACAAATATTTTTGTTTAACTTCTCTTGCAAATTTATGCCATTCTTCTGCTTCTTTCTTATAAAAATCTTTATCTATTTTATTTGTACTATTTGCTTTATAAGCTATTTGATTAAGATTAACACCTATTTTTGATAGCTGTTTCATTACTTCATAAAATTCTCTACCTGGTTTTTCTTTTACTTCTTTTTCCATTAGTAGTTTTCTAAAATATTCTCCGTAAGAAAGATTAGCCTTTTTGCAATCTGCAATTAGTTTTTCATTTTCTATTTCATTTAACATTATATCTTTTCTTATATTTCTTTTTCTCAACTCTCTCCCTCCTGCTACTCAAATTTGAAATGGGGATTGGGGCTTAGCCCCATTGAACAGAATTTTGAAACACGATATTTTCGTGTGAACAAATTCATTGCTTGCTAGGACAAGAAATCTACTTTTTTCTTATAAATCTATACTGGTACATATTCCTTATTTTTTACCATTTTCTTTTTATATTGTTCGATTTCTTGCCTCTCCTTTAATCCTAATTTGTAACATAAGTAATCATTTATATCCTTTCCATAAGGTGCTGGAATATCATATATATTGTACCTATTTAATGCAAAAATTAGTGCCTTTGTTGCTTCTCTACCTGCCCTATCATTATCAAAATGTAATACAATATTTTCTATATTTGTATTTTTTTCTAAAAATGTTTTTACTGCTATTGGTATTTTACTTTGGTCTATATTTTGACTTGGTTGATATACTCCTGCAAGTGCTAAAAGATTTTGATTTTGATAATCATAGCCCTTTTGTTTTAATAAAGTTGCATAAGATAATAAATCTATGCTACTTTCAAAAATATGTAATGTATTATTTTGAATTTTGCTTAACAGTCTAAAAGAAAATTCTTTTGAACTTCCTTTTGCATCTCTCATTATCTTTTTATCATTTGTACTTCTGCATCCTGCATACTTAATATTATGATTATAATCATAACCCACAAATACTACATTATTTGTTCTTTTTTCTTGATATATAAGTTTTTTATTTATACAGTCTAAAATAATATCTTCATCTATTCCTCTATTTTTTAGGTACTCTATAACTTCTTTATTGGTATCTGATTTTTTTGGAATAACTATTTTTTTGAGTACATTATTTATTTCTTTTTTAGATATTATATATGTGTTTATATCTCTATTTAAGACAGTTTTAACTGCTTCTTGTAGTGTCATCTTCTCCACTTTTATTAGATAATCTACGGCTGTTTTTCCTGCTTCATTTGTAGAAAATCTATGCCATAACCCATTACTTATAATTACACTATCATGTGATCTTAATGAATATGTGCCTGTTCCTTTTTTTACAAGTTCTGATGGATTATTGTTCATAAAATATGTAAGTAAGTCTATCTGCTTTGCTTGTCTTACTATTTCTTTTGGTATGAATTTTGACATCAAATGCACCTCCTTCTTTTATTTTTGACATAAGAAAAAGGCACTAGATTTATTCTAATACCTTTCTATAATATATAATTCAGTTAATTTTACTTTTAATGCTTTTGCTATTATAATTGCATAAATTAGACTTGGCATTTTATAATTATTTTCTATATCGCATAAATGAGATGTAGATATTCCTGTTTTATATGATAACTGTTTTAAGTTTACTCCTTGTGCTTTTCTAATAGTTTTTATATTGAATTTAAGTACCATATTAAAAATTTAATACTTCTTTCACTCCTAATTTAAAGCACAAATCTTTTTCCATATCTGCCATCTCTGAATCTATCATTCTTAATTCGATAAGAGCTTCTATTTCTTCTTTATTCAATGCCATAGGTTTAAAGTCTTCAAACACTTCAATTACATTAGGGTACTTTTCACTAATCTTTCTGTACCTATTTTGTAATTCTTTATATGACGAAGTTTCCAAACTATATTTTCTTTTTTGTTCCTCAAGCCATTCTGAGAAATTGTTATTTTCATAATTTAAAAATGTACTATCTTCTTTTTTAATCTTCCTACTAGATAATAATTCATTTGACATTTTTATTCCATCATTTACTCCCATTTTGAAATAAATAAGTCCCCAAAAGTCTGTTTCTTTACTTGATTCAGATTCATAATTTCTAAATAATTTTAAAACTTCATTAAGCTCATCTTCATTTGATATGACTTTCTTTAAGTAACTTACAAAATTTTCTGATAATTCTGTCATTTTTAGTTCAAGTTCTTTTACTTCGCTATTATTATTATACACATCTTGCTCAAAATCTTCCTTTCTAAATGCATATAATTGTTCTAAAATAGACTTATTAAATATTTGTTTCATTTCATTTTCCTCCTTTTGCTGGGAGTATATCATTAGTTTTTGTTTTGCTGAAATGTGCAAAATATTTTTTTATACATTTGACTATAATTCCTCATTTATAGCTTTTGGGTCATTATATTTTTTTATTATTTCTCCTTTACTATTTAATACTTTATAATTCAATTTCAATGATTGCAAAATATTTTCTATTTGATTTTGTAAATTTTCAAATGTAATTATACCGTAAGTACATTTAGTAGGTCCTGATTCTTCGTCTTTTATTATAAATTCTGGAGTACCCAATTCTTTCATTCTATCAATTCTACCTTGATCTGGTTTCTTTAACATTTCACATATCTTTTCTTTTTCTTCTTTTGAAACTGAAAACATCCATAGAGAAGTTCCTGATGAATCAATGTTGTCTGATTCATAATCTTCTATATACCAAATATTATTTAAGTCTAAAACATCTGTAACAAATCCAATTACTTCTTCATTTTCAGGATACATATTAAGTATTATATTATCAAACCTTTTTTCAATATTATATTTAACCTTAAAACTCTGTAAAAAGTTTTCTATTTGTTTCAAAATATCCTTAGGTATTTTTTCGATTTCTATTTTCCATTCAAAGATATATTTAATATCATTTTTTTTCAAATATTCCCAAATATCATAGAATAAACTTCTCTCTTTTAAAATTGCAATAAAATCGTTATGTGCAACATTATTATTCTCGTTGAGTGTTCTAATTATATTTGAAAGATATAACATTAAATGAGGTTTTATATTGTTAATCTGAATTACTATATTTTTATCTTCTTCTTTTATATATTCATTCATATAAATAGCTAGAGGCTTTCTTAATTCATTCTTTTCTATATCTTCATAAGTATATTCAATAATTGTATGTTTTTCATTATTACATAATAAAGAAATATTATACCCTTGTTTTCGAGTTCTCATCATATCGTCAAAACTTATTAAGTTCTTTTTTAATGTACTACCAATATGTAGTATCCAATTTACAATATAGCAAGATTCTTTTTTTGAATCCAATACATCAAATATACTCTTTATCGTATCTAAAGGTACATTACTACATACTAGAATACTATAATTATTTTCTTCAAATTTTTCAATTTCTTTATATTCTTCCAACTGCTTAAATGTATCTTCAGTAAACTTTCCAGAAATCACAATATTAAATTCATTTTTTTCCAATATTGGTATATTACAATTTTCTAAATACCTAATTAAGCCGATAATTCTTATCTAAGATTTCCCATTCAACAACATTAATAAATTCTAATATCATGTCATTAGATATAATATCGCTATCAATATGTTTTATTTTTGACAAGAATTCTTTATCATTTATTAATTCGTCACCTACATAATTTAGTGCTGAACTATTTTTTTCAATAACTTTCAACATAAATTCTTTGTCATTTTTTAGTTTATCATTTAAATATTTTAGAGTTGAGCTGTTTTTTTCAATAGCTTTCAACATGAATTCTTTATCATTCTTTAATTCATCACTTGCATATTGTAATGAGAGACTACTTTTTTCAATAGCTTTTAACATAAATTCTTTATCATTCTTTAATTCATCACTTACATATTTTAAACATGAATCAATTTTTTGAAATGTTATTAAAAAATAATTTTCATGTTCAAGTGCTTGTATTAAAAAATCTTTATCATTTTTGAATTTTTCTCCAACATACTCCAATACTTCTGGATTTTCCTCAATTGCCTGTAAAATAAATTCTTTGTCATTTTTTAATTCATCACTTGCATATTTAAATGCCCAAGCAATTAGTTTAATAGCTTCTAATATCTTTTCCTTGTCATTACTTACTCTTTGTATATCTTCATCATTTACTAACTTTTCTCCAATAAATGCTATTGACAAAAAATTTTTTTCCACTGCTGGTAAGACTATTTCTTTATTATTTCTTATCCTTTGTATATCTTCATCGTCTACTAACTTTTCTCCAATAAATGCTATTGCAAAAAAATTTTTCTTAATTGCTTGCAACATGAATTGTTTATCATTTTTCAATTCATCACTTGCAAAAGCTAGACCATAAAAGCGTACTTCATTAGCCTTCATCATAATATCTTTATCATTTTTGAATTTTTCATCAATATACAAAATTACATCTATATTTTTTTCGATGGCTTTAAGAATAAATTCTTTATCATTCTTTAATTCATCTCTTATAAACTGAAACTTAGATCCATCTTTACTTATATTTTTTAATATTTCATTTTCCTCTAGGATATTTTGGTTCATAAATAACTCCATTCTATTTTACTAAATATTATTTGAGTTGATTATATCATAAAAATAATTTTTTAACATCTTTCTGGAGATTTTTTATCTGAAATTTTATCTTCTTTTTCCTCTTGCTCATCTCCTAACATTTCGTGATCATTATCATTTATTTTTAATTCTGCATTTATTGTATCTAGCTTTTCTAATTTTTCTTTTAATTCTTGTTCTTTTGGAAATTCTTTTTGTATTTCCTGCTTTGCATTTTCTAGTTGAAACATTGTATTATCAAGCTTTTCTCTTTCTGTTGGTATATCTTTAGCAATATTTTCAAGGCAATTATTTATTCTGGTTATATTTCCATTTGCATCCGTTCCTAAATCTATTGAATAACTAAATTTATTTTTTAATTTTAATTTTATGTTTTGGGAAAATGAATCAAAACTAACTTGCATATTAAATCCTCTATACTCTCCAATATTTTTTTCTTCCATACTTTTTAGATTTTGCACACATTCTAACAGTTTTTTTCCTGCATCTTGTTTTTCTGTATATAATATACCGTTTAACTTCATTGGGGAAAAGCCCTCTTTATTAGGTTTAGTATATTCATTAAGTTTTACTGTATCTTCTTCCATGGCACTAATTTTATTGTTTAATCTCGCTATTTCTTCTGGAAAATATTTTATTACTTTATCTTGTAGAGAATATCTTTGATTCATAAATTCTTGTTTTAATAATTTTAGCTTTGAAACTTCTGTGTCTAATGTAGTTTTTTCTAATATTAAAGGATTTCCTGTAGCTAGTGCTTTTATCTCTCCATAAGTAAGTGCTTTATCATCAATATCTTCCATTGTTCTTGCAGGTGTTTTTGATGTCATTATTTGAGAAATGAATTTTTGCTTTTGCTCTACAAGTTGGTACATATAACTATCGAATGTTTTTTCTGTAACATAGGAATATACAAATACTTTTTTGTTTTCATTGCCCTGGCGTATCATTCTACCATTTCGTTGGGTTAAGTCTGATGGTTTCCAAGCACAATCTAAATGATGTGTTGCAATTAACTTGTTTTGAACATTAGTTCCTGCACCCATCTTTTGAGTTGAGCCCATTAAAATCCTTACATCCCCTTGCCTAACTTTGCTAAATAGTTCTTTCTTTTTTACCTCTGTATCAGCCTCATGAATAAAAGCTATTTCATTAGGTGAAATTCCTTTCTGAATTAGCTTTTTCTTTAATTCGTTATATACATCTGTAAATTCTTCTTTTTCATAGCCTACTAAATCCTTTGGAGTTGATAAATCACAAAATACTAATTGAGTGGATTTTTTATCTTTATTCTCATACCATATTTTATAAATGTTATCTGCACAAGAATTAACTTTACTATTTTCTGCATCTGGTAATAATGGATTTATAAGTCTTTGGTCTAATGCTAATTTTCTTCCCTCATTGGTTATTTTAAGCATATTATCTTGAGTTGCATCTACTGCTCCACTTCTTATACTTTCTGCTCTTTCTCCTAACTTTTGTACCATTTCTTGTTGTATTTCACTTGGTTTAACAACTACATTTTTATTTTCAAATTCTGGAGTCGGAAGATTTAATGTTTCAGCAGTTTGTATATCTGCTATTTCCTTGAACATTGCCATTAACTCTGGTAAATTGTGAAATTTTGCAAATCTAGTTTTTGCTCTATACCCTGTTCCGTTCTGGAGCTAACTCAATTGCTGTTACCGTTTCTCCAAAGGTAGATGCCCAATTGTCAAAATGTTCAAGCCCATTCTTCTTTAGCTCGTCATATTGCAAGTATCTTTGCATAGTGTACAATTCTGCCATTGAGTTACTAACTGGAGTTCCTGTCGCAAATACTGTTCCTTTCCCATTTGTAATCTCATCTAAATACCTACATTTCATAAATAAATCAGTAGACTTCTGAGCTTCTGTTTGTGCAATTCCACCCACATTACGCATTTTTGTATAAAGAAATAAATTCTTGTAATTGTGTGCTTCATCTACAAAAAGTTTATCTATTCCAAGTTCTTCAAATGTTACTACATCATCTTTTCTTTCTTGCTTATTTAACTTCTCAAGCCTTGTTTCTAAAGATTTTTTTGTTTTCTCTAATTGCTTGATTGTATAATATTCTCCTTTATTATTTTTTTCTTCAGTAATACCATTAGTAATATCATTTATCTGTTCTTGTAATAAAGTTTTTTGTCTTTCTACTGACATAGGTATTTTTTCAAACTGACTGTGTCCAATAATAATCGCATCAAATTCCCCTGTTGCTATTCGGCTACAAAACTTCTTCCTATTCTTTGTTTCAAAATCTTTTTTTGTAGCAACTAAAATATTCGCACTTGGATATAAGTCTAAAAATTCTGATGCAAATTGTTCTATTATATGATTTGGAACTACAAAGAGAGATTTATTACATAAACCTAATCTTTTAGATTCCATTGCAGCAGCGACCATTTCATAGGTCTTTCCTGCTCCAACTTCATGTGCAAGAAGCACATTTTTTCCATACAATACATGTGCTACAGCATTTAATTGATGTTTTCGTAGCTTGATTTCTGGATTCATTCCTACAAAATCAATGTGTGAGCCATCATATTCACGAGGTCTTATAGAATTGAATTTATCATTATATAACCTTACTAATTTATTTCTTCTATCAGGATCTTCCCATATCCAATTTAGAAAAGCATCTTTTATAGCATCTTGTTTACTTGAAGCAATGGCTGTTTCTTTCTTATTCAAAACTCTTTGCTTTCTACCTTCATCATCTATAATTGTATCAAAAATTTTAACATCTTTTAAGTTAAGAGTTTGTTCAATTATTTTGTATGCACTTATTCTTGGTGTGCCATAAGTAGAATATGCTTTTACATTATCTCTATCTTCACTTTTCCCTTCTATGTACCATTCAGAAGTTATATTTGAATATTTTACATGTATGTCCCATCTATTATATCTTGGTGTTTCGAGTAATTCAAAAATAAATTCTCTAATTACTTCTGGTGGAATCCATGTAGAGCCTAATTTCACACCTATTTCACTTGCCGTAAGATCTTTGGGAATAACCTCTTTTAGTTTTTCTACATTTATATTAAAGCTAGAATCTTCTTTTGCAAATTCCTCAGCAACTTTTAATTTTTCTCTTACATTACCAGATAAGTATTCATCAGCAATTACCCAATTATTAGGATTTCCCTCCTCTGGCACTCTAAATATAACACCTTCCAGACTTTTTAGCATTGTGTCCATATCTATACCACATAACTCTTGCATATAATTCAAGTCGACTTTTGCCTTATCTTTTATGGATATAATAAGTCCTTCATCTGGTGTATCTACTTTTAATACTTGCCTTTTTGCTTTGATAGTCCTTTTTGTGAATATATCTGCTTTACCTATGAATTTACCTTCTCCATCTAACTTTTCAAGCGAACACAATAAAAAATAACTGCTATCATTTGAAAAAGCATTTTCATTAGCTCGTGAATTTATAAGTCCATATTCTTTTGTAAATCTATCATATATTTCATTTAATTTCATTTGTGCAATATTTATATATTCATCTGAGCGATCTGCTAATTGAAAATCTATTAGTTCTCTAACTTGTTCTCTTAATGTTATTAAACCTTTTATTCTGTTTTGATTTGTAAGTGGTAAATTATCTTGTAAATACATTTTAGAGTTTTCTCTAAAATAGATTTTATCATCAACTACAGTATATGAAAAATTTTTTACATTAGGTCTAGCTGGAATCGAACTATCTTCTTGTTCTATTTCGTTTTCAGATATATATTCTTGTAATTCTCCATGAATGTTAGTAATAGCATAATTTAATTGCTCTTCTAGACTTGTACTTTCATCAGCCTTACAAGTCGAGTCATATCCATAAGCAGTAGAAACCATTTCCATATTTCCTAATATCATCTCTGGGTTGTCAATAAAATAATTATTCATTGTTATGTTGTTATCATCTCTGTCAAGATAAACCCAATCTGGTATTATATCTGTTAGACTTTCTCTTTTTTGTAAGAATATGATGTCTGAGGTTACTTTAGTTCCTGCATTTTTTGTAAATGTATTATCTGGTAATCTTATTGCACCTAATAAATCAGCTCTTTGTGCTATATATTTCCTTACTTCTGGATTTGCTTTGTCCATAGTACCTTTTGAGGTTATAAATGCTACTACTCCTCCTGGTCTTACCTTATCTAATGTCTTTGCAAAGAAATAATCATGTATTAGGAAATTGTTTTTATCATATCTACTATCATTTACTTTAAAATCTCCAAAAGGAACATTGCCTATTGCTACATCAAAAAATGAATCTGGTAAATCAGCTTTTTCATAGCCCTCTACTCTTATATCTGCCTTTTGATATAACTGTTTTGCTATTCTGCCACTAATTGAATCAAGTTCAATTCCGTATAAATTAGAATTTTCTAATTTTTCTGGTATCATTCCTAAGAAATTTCCTATCCCACAACTTGGCTCTAAAATATTGGCTTGTTCAAGTCCCATATTTTCTAATGCTTTATATATAGACTTTATAACTATTGGTGGTGTATAAAACGCTGTCAAAGTAGAAGCTCTTGCAGATTCATATTCCTCATCTGTAAGAATTTCTTTTAGCTCATTGTATTCATTGCTCCAATTACTTTTATTCTGATCAAATACATCTGGAAGTCCACCCCATCCAACATATTTTGATAGAACTTCTTGTTCTTCTTTATTAGCAAGTCTATTTTCATCTTCTAATTTTTTTAATAATTTTATTGCATCAATATTTCTTGCTACCTTTTCTTTAGGAGTACCCTCTCCAATTAAATTATCTTCAATGTGATAGTTTATTTTTTCTTGTGTTTCATTTTGAATAGCACTTTGTTTTTTATCTATTATTATAGCTGTGTTATTTTCTTCATTTAAGAAAACTTCTTTAGCCTCTAGTTCATCAATAAACTCTTGACTAACTTCTTTTAAATTTTCATTTGATAATTCTTTAATATTCGTAAACTCAGCTAATCTCTTTCTGATGTCTATTAGTGTTTGATTTTCTTTATTATCAGAATATTCTAGTAGTCCTCCATCTTGCTCATTTCCATACTGATCATATATGGAATAATAATAACCTTCTTCGCTTGTATGAAAATGAAAATAGTTCCCGTTAGTTAATTTATAATTTTTCTCTATATTTTCAATAGTTAACTTGTCTTTATCAGTAATTTTATCTTCCTTGAAAGCACTATCAAACATCCATTTTTCATCTTCATATTCATTTTCTAGCCAATTCTGATAATTCTCTTTTTCCTCACTTGTAAAATATCTATCTAGAGAAATAAGTTCTCCAATTCTTTTTTCTATGGTAGCCCAATTTACTTGCATATTATCTTCAGAATTACTTTTAGAAAGCTTTAAACCTTTTCCAGGAGAATATTCCACCCATATCCCTTCAAGACCTTTTACTCCATTTGTTCCATAGTAATTAAATTCCTTTTTTAAAAAGTTTTGCCTATCTTTTGATGAATAAGTTTCTTGATATAATCTATATACTCTAAAATTTCCATTTTGATGTCCAGTTCCAGCTTTTAATGCTGTATCTATCATATCTTGAGTAAAAGAAAAAGCAGGAGTATTATCTACTTCTGCTTGTGCTTCAATTATATTTTTTTGTTCATTTTGACTTGGTAAATCTCTTATTGGTGGAATATATATATCTGAAAATAGATTTAATTGTATATCAACTCCGTCATTACTATCTCCTCTGCTTGATTTTTTATTGAGTTCATTTCTTGTACCCATTCCATTTGGTTGGTCGCCTTTAAGTTCTCGTCTATTTTGTTCTTCTCTGCTAGACTCTTGATTACTTCTTTCAGCATTTTTTGTGCCATTGCCTCTATCTCTCCTAAGTGTTCTTCCATCTTGCCATCTAACATCAATTCCTCGTATAGACCTTTTTTGTATTCCTTCAAGTATTTCTCCCTCATTCTTGAGAATCTCCCCTGTGGCATTATCTTGGTTTTGGGTAAAGCTACTTGTGGTATCTGATAATCTCCCATTTGTTTGTATTCTATTGTTATCATAATCATTTCTCCCTTCATTATTTTTATTTTCATTATTATAATAATTTGTTTTTTGATTATTTACAAATGTACGATTCATATTATTCGTAGATTTTTCAAAGTTTCTTACACTTGATGCAATTTCCCTTAAAACCTGCTCTGATATATCACTTGTTGCTGCTCCTAATCGTGATATAACACTTTTTGTATCAAATTGTTTTATTAATTCAAAATCATTATAACTAAAATGTTCTAAAGGATCTATTCCACATCTATTTAAAGTCATATACGAAATAGAATTTATCAATATACCTTTAAACAATGATTCTAATTCATCTTCACTTAGATTTTGTAAAGAACTATTTTCTATAACATCTCTTAAATCTACTAAATAATCTTGGTAATTATCTTCTACTAAGTTCATTGAACTTGAATAAATAGCTTCAGCTAAATTGCTTTTTATTTCTAAATTGCCAAAACTATTTTCTAATGTTTCTATTAGTCCGTTTTCATAAGAGGTTCTTACTTCCCATAATTTTAGATTTCTATTTATACCACTATGTGTATCTGAAATATCAAATACATGCCTTAAGACACTTTTACCATCTTCAATAGAAATTAGAGCTATACCTTTAGCACCTTTATTAACCCATCTTTTCAGTCTATTATTCCATGTTTCTATATCTGCACAAGCAGTTGCATTTGGTTTTTGAGCATAAATTAACACTTGTTCATTAAAAGAATACTTATAATTGTTACTTGCTGTATTTAAGAATTTTGTCCAGTTCTCGCCACTTTGTGTTATTTCTTTTAATGTTTCATTTGCCATTTCATTAACTAACTGGTATTTATTAGGCATTAAGTTTCCTCCTTTCCTTCTTCTTTTTGTTTATAATTAAAATATTCTAATGTGTTGTGATTTTTTATACATTCTCGTAGTGCTATTATATTTAAAACATCTGGATCGTTTGTTATATCTTTAAGATCTTCAATCTTTAAATTAGAAACAGCTTTTTCACTTGCTTTGCCTATATTAATTAACTTATCATATGTTGTATTTCTTGTAATTTCTTTTTTTCTTGGCATTTTATCACCTCTCTTTTTTAGGCATAAAAAATAAGTTAGATATTTTATCTAACTTATTTAACGATTCCTATAAATTTGCAATTCTAATCTTTCATAAGTTTTTTATTTTCAAATACTAATAAAACACTAAATATTATCTCTATCCCTATCATCATCATTGCAAGAATATAATTTTCAAAAGTTAATCCTACTACTAATGATAATATAGGGATTATTATAGATAAAACCATATATGATTTTGAATTATATAACCAACTATAAGGTAATAGATGACCCCCAAAAATCATAGCAATAACCATTAGCATTTTATCTGGCAATGTAGGATAAATCCACATTGCTATTAAAAGATATATCATTTGATTTGCAGAAAATAGTATTCCTAAATTATTTAATGGATTACTTCTATCTTGAAATTGTATTTTTAATATTTTGGATATTAAAAAAGCTATTGGTAATAATGGTGCAGTACAACAAAATGTTAATAGATTTTTTGTTAATACAGGCAAATTTGTTAATTGTATTATTAAAACCATAGTCCATATTACTACTGATGCAATGATAAAATGTATACCTTTCTTTTGCTTTTTACTGCAATCTTTTTTTAATTCTTCCAAATTCATTTTTTATCCTCCCATACAAATTACTATATTTCTTACTAAATTAAATTGTAATTTATGATTTACTTATTACTTTTTTCTGTCAACTTTTTTGTTTACACTATTGCTAATAATATAGAAATTTGAAATATAGCTACTGATAAAATTCTTATTTTCCATTTTCAAATTTTAATTTTTTTTGGCGCTTAGCTTCAAATTTCCAATAACCATGATTACGATTTCGATGTTT